>Ga0310691_10003641_pt1 | contig 18206 bp, 24 predicted proteins | sample 176DNAGHGlowgp2_FD_203887 | JGI IMG/M metagenome (GOLD analysis project Ga0310691, IMG submission 203887) | Sheep rumen microbial communities from Palmerston North, Manawatu-Wanganui, New Zealand - 1766 DNA GHGlow gp2 (v2) (version 2) | ecosystem: Host-associated > Mammals > Digestive system >...
GTGTAGTTTACATTCACGGAAAACCCTTCCGTATTTGTTACATCTCTGAGTAACAATTACGAGAAGGGTATAATCCGAATGTGTAAACATATGAATGTTTGCACATATATTAAATTGTGCCGAGAATGTTAGTCAAGTGGAATCACAATGTCTGAGAAAGTATCAACACAGAATCGTTCAACACCTAACTTTATAAGTTCCTTAACTCTTGCGACATCGTTACCAAAATATACCGAGTAACCAACACCATGATTGTGTGCATATGTAATCACCGATGTATCAACCTCGGGTGCTTCAGCCTCAATCCAAATGTTATCAACTCCTAACGCTCTAAGTGCGTCTATCGTAGCTGGGTCTGTTGAATTACTTTCATACACATACTCTGCAAAATTGCCTAACTTATTCGCAACATAACTGAGTGCTGGAAGTCCAAACGATTTAATCACACAACCAGTTCTTGTATGCTTCTTAAATATATCACACATAGCATCTAACTCGGCATTACTTAAATTACCATGAAGTGATACAGCTGGTTTGATACCTGCACTACAAAGATAACCAATTACCTCTTCAAAAGTTGGAATCCTCGTATTCGTATAAGCAACATTGAACCAAGAACCAAAGTCATACTGAAGTAAATCTTCATAAGTAATATCTCGGACATTTCCAGTTCCGTCTGAGGTTGCATCAATAGTATCATCATGGAGTGCGACAAGAACACCATCCTGTGTCACATTTACGTTTGTAATCATCGTGCTATAACCAGCTATCTTGCCAAGTTCAAATGCTGGTATTGTGTTTCTCGGAGCAACAAATGTAGCACCAAGATGACCATCATAGAGAACTCCACTTCTATTCCTCTGAGGATAACTTGCAACCTCTTTAAAACTGATATCGGAAATAGCCATATCTGTATTCTTTCTTGTAACGAATCTGATATGAACAGAAGAACATCCATAAGGCGAAACGAATCCGTATCTGTGGAAACCTCTACGCTTAGCACCAAGCACATAGCTATTATATTTGCTTCCAATAATTATACCATTCTTGTCATAGAACTCAACAACTAACATAGCACCAGTTGACAAATCAGCGGAGTATTCGGGTTTACTACTATATCCCATAAACTCTAACACATATGCTTTACTCGGAGAACCACCAAGAACAGCAGTACACCACGTTTTATTGCCAGTAGTTAATCCCGTAAATGATGCAATCTTACTACCAGTATAACTATCAGTTGTAATCGTAACACCATTAGTCTTTTCAAACAGCTTGAAGAACTCTTCGTTTCCAATACCAATCTCGTTTCTTACACTAATAGCGAACTCGTCAAGTGTCTTATCTTCACTCTGAACCTCAACTCTCTCGGAATTAATCTCCCACATATACGGCTGATATTCGAGATTAGGAAACAGTGTATTCCATCTGTTCTCTGTACCACCACTTGTTTCATCAGTGAAAGTTATCATAACATCATCGGGGTCAACAGTGTCTGGAAAAGCAAACGTTACATAATACGCATTTGTGTACGAAGCCATCATAGCTGGAGTAGCATATCTGTCATACCATTCAGTCTGCGTTCCACTTCTCGGTATTGGTTCTTTCATGCTATTATATCTTGTAATAGCATACGTCTGATAATTGGTTCGAATAAATGTCTTATCTGTATAACCAATATAAATCAACGGAGTACACCAATAACCTTCGTGTTCTTCAAACACTCCATGAAGATAATAGCCATTCAAAATGTGTCTTTTATCGAACAGATTAAACCCACTCTTAAAACTCCAGTTTATATCTTCCATCTGCTCTCTAACAGCATCACCAGCACTATCATAAGTAAAACCATTGTAACCAACTCTGATATCTGCAACCTCGGCATCGAGAGTTGTACTTCCTTCAGGTAAATTTATAATATTACTGATTCTTGTATTAGCCAAATTAGCATCATTTTGTGCCTGCGTTAATCGTTCATCGAATCCTTCCGTCATTGTATCAATGTAAGGCTTCATAAGTTCAGTAAGTTCACCACTCTGTGCCATAGCATTCAGCTTGTTATTAATCTCATTCTGCACATCGAGATTATCAAAATAATTATCCACATAGTTTTTAAGAGTGATAAACCTCTGTTCAAAATCAGTAAGCTCTGAACGCATCTGAGTAACATCTTCTGTGTTCTCATTGACAGCATTGATAGTGTTATTTATATAAGTCACCATCTTACACAATAACTCATAATAACTAAGGCTATCGTCATACACAAGTGGAAGAACCTTCTGACACCAAAATCTAAAATTTTCAACTTTAGCCATTTTATTCTCCTTTCTACCACAACTGGAAGAACAACTCTTCCAATTCTTCAATAACCATCATGTCAACATTCAGCATAGCTTCACGAAACTCCATAATCAGTTTGCTACTGGACACTCCGCTGTAACCAATAACATCCTCTATGTAACTATGTTCCTTAGTATGACTATCAGTACCATTGGTAACATTCTGATTAGTACCGCTAACCTCAATAGTCCCACTATTACTGTTCGTTCCGCTACTTGTAACAGTGTCATTCCGATTAACACTTCCGCTTGCGTCAATCTGTTCATTGTCAACAACACCTTCATCACTCGTATTCTTTCGAGCATTTGTCAAATAAGTATCCGAATCCAAACCATTAACTCCGCCTTGTGGTGTATCTGAATACTTATCCCAATATAAACCATCCTTGTCACTCGTGTAATCTCTATCACTTGTGCTGGTATTTGATTCAGCGAAAACATCTGTCGTTGTGTTACTATCTGAACCACTATTCTCTGTTGATGTTTCACTTCCATAAGAAGCATTGACATTCACTTGCTTTTCGCCATTGCCTTCCTCTTCTCCGCTACCAGTTTTATGATATTTGTAATTACTAAGAGGGTCAAACTCTATCAATCTACTCTCATATAACTGATTATAGTAAGGCATGATTTCATTCATCTTAGTTTCCAATTTTAACTTCCATAAACCAACAGTTTCAAATCCGATTTCTCTTGTGTAGAAGTGTTTTAATATCTTCTTTTCAAGTCCAACTCTATAATTTTCATCGAATATTGGAAAGTCAAAATTGAACACCAAAGGAGTAGCAACATTCAGCACACTATTAACATCATCATATCCAACGCTTTCAGTTTTACCAGCAAGTGTTTCACAAATAAACCTAACTTCTGTCGTATACTTACTCATTGTTACTACCCCCTTCCTCTTCCAAATCGGTCATAAACTGTTCATTCAATATGGTATCGAACTGGTCTGCGTATTTAACTTCAACATCCAGTCCAAACATATCATTGAACATATCAACAGCTTGCTCTCTTGCCTTCAACCTTGAGTTTCTACTTGCAATCGTACCACCTTGACTTCTCTGCACTTCATCTGTTATCAATCTTTCCTTCTTCTGAATGTTAACATTAGGAATACCAAAGTATGTCAATGCTTCATTCCAAGTTTCATTCTTCAACTCATATAATCTATCAGCAAGATAAGGTGCATCTGTTTTCAAAACTTGTAACGCTTGGCTATTAAGATTCTTATTGCCAAAGATAACTGGTTGGTTACCATCATACTCCTTATACATATTCAACACACTAAGTCTTTCATTCTCCGCACAAGTTAAAAGAATAGGTGTTTTCTGAGCGTTAACATTTACATTAATAGTCTGGTCAATGTTATACAATTTTCTTGCAAACATTTCACACACGCTAACCGAGTTAGTATGTAACATATTGTTATACATAAGAACCGAGTTAGTGTTATCCAGTTTCTTCTGATAGCCATTACTTGCATAAGCCCTTCTCCGCATCGGGATATTATACACATTCCATCTACCATTGGTTGCCGAACTAAGTGCAAGATATCCTAACACTTCATCTTCAAAGAGAACTGTAACTCCCTTCTCAAATAGTGTCATTTCCATGTATCTTACATCAATAGTATCGGGCATCCTATCATAGGTAAATGAACTAATGGCTAACTCTTTTAGTCTGTCATAATAGTACCAGTACAACTGCATATTATCATGCAAACTGAGTGAGAAATTTGTTCTCCTTCTTCTGCCCATTTCTTCTCCTTTCTTCCTAAGATAGTAAACCATTATTTACAAGGTAATTACCTACATTTTGCGTGTTAGTCCAAAAGGTTATTCCTTTATCGAACGCTCCACAAATAATTGCTTCTGCATCTGCTGGAATAGAGCCACTAATTTTACAATCTAAAGTCTTAACATATGTGAACTGTGAACGATTATGTCTTGGTGGTAACATTACTTTACTTTGAGCATATCCATAACGACTAAAATAGTTATCAATTATTTCAGCATATTCGTGGTTAACACTCATTCGAGTATAGTAGAAATTCTGCATATCATGTGCAACATTAATGTTGCCATTATTGTAATTTCCTTTCAGTACATCTGCGTGAATACTTGCTTGCCATGTGCTACCGATAATGTTTGCAATCTGATTGACTGGTGCAAGTCGTGCATATGAACCAACTTCTGAACCACTCTTTCCCATTCTATAATCGTGTGTAAGCATTGAGTTATAATTGAACATACTGGCATTTAAGTTTGCCATAGCTGGTATACTATTTTGAATCAACCAACCTTTGAAGTAATCACTATTCCAAGAACACATTGGGAAGTTATCGAGAGTTAAACTTTCATATGTATAAGGTGTTGGGTTATTTCCAATAACACCACTACCCTTATAATAAATAGGATATAACTTACAAGTAACTGGTAGAGAACCGCTACAATAGCATCCAAATCTTACTTTTAACTGGTCAAAAAATTCATATCTAACAGCTAAACTACTTCCAGCATTGTTGTTAATATCCAAATAGTTATATGGGTATGTATACATTTTATTATTCTTTGGTAAATATCCATCCAGTGTTGTCTGTGACGTTAAAGGTAACAAACCATTTGTACCACCTATGACAAATGCACCACTCTGAAAGTCTTCGATAGGAACACCAGCTTTATCATCACTACCCATATCGGGGAGCGGATTAACAGCACCAGTAGAAGGATTAATACCAGTAATCATTACTGTCGGTAAAATATACATGGCTACAACTTGGTCGGGATTAGCGGCAAACGTCGAAAGATATGCGTTTATGCCTGTTTTCTGTGTATCATTGTTATAGTTAAACGCTCTACCTTGACAACCCGAAACAACGTTATCCCATACACTTACATTTGTTGACTGCATGACGCTTGTATCGGGTATAGTAAGAATAACTACACATAAGTCCTCGAGTTCATCCGTGTGACTTATTCTATTACTAACATACTCTCCTAATCCAAGTGGTTCATCTACAATGTTATCACCAATATCATCTGTTGCACTATGGCAACGTTCAACGAAACTATACAGTGGAGTAAAATCAAAGTACCAAGTTTGAATCTCGTCAATGGTATAAGTAATCTCTGCAACTGCATCATTGATATAATCAACTTTATCAACAAAAGCATAGAACCATTTATTTCCAAAATTAGTATTCTGAAACATCATATAGTTTACATCATACAGTTCATCAGCAACATGATTTACTCGGCACGTATTCTTATTCACTCTCTGATAAGTAGTTGGAGTATAAGTATACTTAGCAAAACTCAACATGGTATTAGTCTGAGTAGCAACATCTATCCACCACATAGTATTCTCATACTCTTTATCCATCGGTACATTTCTAAGAAGAACTAATCTATTATTTGGTTGTACATACATAACTCATTCTCCTTCTTTAAATATACTCGGGAAGAGTATTTCATCTCCCCGAGTTTGTCATCATTCAACTACCTATCAACCCTGACTTGGTGAGAATGTAATTGTCGTTCCAACTACAAGGTCTGAAGGTGTTGTCACAGCGGACTGTCCCTCACCAGTAGTTGTTTCAACAATATTAACAGTAGCATAATAGCTTGTACCACCACATACAACCTCAAGGTCAACATCTGTATCAGTTGTAGTATCAACATTAGCACCGATGATTATAGTACCATACTTCTGAACTGCGATACCCTTTTCAACTGCATCCTCTGTCTGAATGAACTCAAAGTTTCCATAACCAAGACCAGTAGGCTCTGCAATCTCAATAGTAGCAACAGTAATATCATCAGTAGTATCAACATTCACAACTGTACCAGTAAGTGAAAGTGGTGCGGTAGGAACAGCGGTACTCTTAACGAATACAATCGCATTACTGAATGGAGAACTTGAAACAGTTTTCCAAACATTAAGAAAGTAATTCCAGTACATACCACTGCCAACATATGTTTCAGTGAACTTGGTAACATTGTCATAAACCTGAAACCACTCTTCATCAACAAGGACAGCAACAACGTCTGTCATAAGTGCAAGTTCAGCATCCGTGATTGGTTCAATCATGTCTGACTCCTGCATGATAACAGCGAATCTGTCGTTGTCAAAAGTTGTCCAATCATCTATAAGTCTAAGTCTACCCATGAAGTCTGCCTTATCCATGTTGAACGCACTTGCAAGAACTCCAACATCATACTGAGCATTAAAATCAGTATCCATAAATATCTGCTGGTCTGCCTTCTTTGTGTTAGTTGTAACACCACTTGCGTTGTACTTACTTCCCATGAACTCCAGCTTGTTCGATGTACCTCTGAACTTGATACCAGCGTTCTTAATGTCACTTACATCAATACCAACTGGGTACATCTTACCACTTGCAATAGCCTTAATCATAAGGTACTTAAAGAGAAGGAACTCGTCATACTCATTAGCGGTGTAAACTGAATCAACAATCTTAGCGATTAAGTCCTGTACTCCATCCATACTGAGGAAAGCCATTCTGAGGTCTTCATCCTGAATCGTAATCGGGTACTGAACTCTCCAGTTCATTGTGTGGAAAGCACTTCTAACATCGGGAAGTGTTCTCTTAAACTCTCTCTGCTCTGCCTTCTCAACAGAGAACTCTCTTGCCTTAGCAATACTAACGAATACTTCTTCAACAGTTTCACCGAACTCAAGATATCCCTTCTTGAGGTCTGCATACATATTGTTAAAGTTTGCACTCTTAACTCTTACAAGTGCAATTCTGTTAATCAGTGCATTAACGAACTGATTAGCAAGTGCTGGTGTGCCATAAAGAACCTCACCAACCTTTGGAATATCGTTAGCTGTCGTAACAACTGGAACGCTATTCTGATACTCAAGTGATGCGTTCTGACGGATAACATTAAGTATATCAATCGTACTTGCATTTAATACACTATTTGCAATTCTTATAGCCATAAATAAAATCTCCTTTCACTACTCTGTTTTAAAAAGTTCATCAAACGTACTCGGTGTTTTTGGTTCATCTAATTCCTTTCGGGGATTAGTTTCAAATACATCATCCTCTTCCTTAACTTCTGTGTTAAAGAATCTTTCCTTGTATTTCTTTCTCCACTCGGCATCGTTGTCCTCATACTTCTTCTTCCAATCCTCGGATTCTTTTGACTGAAAATCCTTGAATGTATCTGATACATCCTCAAGTAATCCGAGAACCTTATCATCGGTACTCTCACCCGATATCTCTTTGATAGCATTAACAATCTCTTCTTGTGTTCTTACTGCCATAGTTTTTTCTCCCTTCTTGAAATTAGAAAATGTAGGTAAAGTTTCTACCTCTTGCACACACATATCCATTCTGATGTTTCATCCATATGCAATCCGATTCACATAGGATATCGGTTGGAGTAATTGATTTACCGCCTTTGATTTTACCGATTATTGCGGAGTTAAAACTCGGTGCTTCTCTGACGTTCAACCATGTAGAAACGTGAATGGTGTAAGTCTGTCCTAAGATGTAGCCGAATCTGTAAATTCGGTTTACTTCTCTCTGTACCGCTTTTGCATCATAGCCAGCTTTGGTTAAAGCGGTTATTCGTTCTGCATTATCACCGAACTCACCCTTGCATACTCTAACAGCTATGTTGTAAAGTTCTGCATCTGATAATGTAGTAGCTGGCTTGGTTACTGGTGCTTCACATGGCTTGTCAAATAGAGCTTTTTCTGCTTTTCTTCTTCGTGCCAATCCTTCAAGATATTTTCCATTAGCACCTTTGTTGTAAAGGGTAATGTATCTTGAGATTTCTTTTATAGTCCTTGCACCATTCTTGACTAAATTATTTAACGAACCACCACCGCAATTAAATGTGAAACTAACCAGTGCGGAGTATTGATTAGAATTGAACTGATATTTGTTCATCCACTTATCAACTGCGTGTTCTGATTCGGTTAAATCTTCTTTAAGATATTCGGTAGCTTTTGCTTCCGTAATCTTCATACCTTTGGTCACTCCCTTTGTGTGACCATAGCCGATTGTTAGGACACCAACTGCATCAACATATGCGTTCAGTCTTAATCCTTCAAATGACTTGATTAATTTTAATCCTTCATCATTAGTTTTCATAGGCTAAAATCTCCTTCGTGTATATAACCACCATTTAAACTTAGAAGAACCAGTAGGTGTAGGCGGAATTGGTGGAACTACACCACCCCACAAGTCATACCAGTAACGTGCTTCTTCTGCTCTAATGTTTTCTACACTGGCACTTTGGTCTAATGGTCTTTCGTATTGATGTAACCAACTCTTAGCAAGGTATTCGGGAGTGTACGCTCCAGTCTTAAATTCATTCCATGTAAGACTATAAGGATATCCCCATTGAGTTGCATCTTGCCACTGTGGATTAGGTTGCTGGTCTGCAATCATATCCATAATGATTGTCTGAACATAACCATCTGTTGCATTACCAGTCTGATTGGAAAAGTTTGGAGCGTAACCAGTCATACTCATAGCCGTTTGGTTGTGAATATATTTTCCTGCTGGTGTAAACTGAACAAGACCATATCCGTGTTGTGTGGATGTATCAATAGCTGGGTCTGTTGATGCAAGTATCTGTTCGTATTGCCATCTCCACGGATTGTACGCTGATTCATGTCCGATGTTCCCCCAAGCACCAGCACACGCTTCTTTTGTCCAACCCCTTGCCATTAAGATGGATAGAAATTCTAATCCATTATCTTGTGCTTCTTGGGATGTTCTTAAATATCCGTAAGTTGGTTTAGCGTGCCACATTTACTCTTCTCCTTCTTTTGCCATATCAGCATCCAACTTGTCACAAAGTTTTTGAAGAACCAGTGTGTTATTGTTTAGTGCTTCGGTCACACTGGCAATCTCTTCTTTGTGCTGAATCTGCAACTGCTTTACATCCTCTCGGTAATTCGTTGTCTGTAACTTAACGTACCATCCCATAGCGATACAAGCTACAACTGGAAACCCGAGTGAGGAAATTAATGCCATCCAATCCATGTCGCTCCCCCTTTCCTCTAATCGTTCATTTGTTACACTTAGATTATATCAAAATGATAATAAGATTGCAATATTTAAATGTGAAGATTGTGTGAACATTATTGATTTGTCAAGGGATTTTTGTTATAATCAATATGATAATATATAAACGATAATATCATATGAGGTGTTTTATATGGATGAAGAAAAGGTCATTGATTATTATGACGGAACTCAACTTCTAAGTATGAAAGACTTAGACGGAAATACTCCCGAGATATACATGGCAACGACAAACAGAACTGGTGGTAAAACTACTTATTATAGTAGGCTATGTGTGAATAGATATCTCAACAAAAAGATTAGGAAGTTTGGACTTCTATATAGGTTCAAGGATGAACTTGATGGATGTGCTGAAAAGTTCTTCAAGGATATCGGAAGTCTGTTCTTTAGCGGTCATACTATGGAGAGTGATAGTAGAGATAACGGACACTTCCACGAACTATTCATGGATGATATGAGTTGTGGTTATGCACTTCCACTTAATTGTGCTGATAGTATTAAGAAAATGTCACACTTTTTCTCCGACGTTGATTTACTATACTTTGATGAATTTCAATCTGAAACTAATCACTACTGTACGGATGAAGTTAAGAAATTCATTTCTGTTCATACTTCTATTGCAAGAGGACAAGGCAAACAAGTTCGGTACGTTCCAGTTATTATGACTGGTAATCCAGTTACCTTGCTGAATCCTTACTACTTGGAGATGGGAATTGCTGAGAGATTGAGTACAAGCACTAAGTTCCTTAGAGGTCATGGATTTGTTCTTGAACAAGGATATAATGAGAGTGCAAGTGATGCACAAAAAGAGAGTGGATTCAATAAGGCATTTGCGAACAATGCTTATGTGGATTATGGTGCTCAAGGTGTTTATCTGAATGATAACAAAGCGTTCATCGAATCCCCGAATGGTAGAAGTAGGTATATATGTACTCTTAGGTATAAGGGAAGAGATTACTCTGTTAGGGAATATTTTGAACAAGGTATCATGTACTGTGATACTAAGGTTGATGAAACATTTCCACTGAGGATTAGTGTTACAACTGAGGATTTCAAGATTAATTATATTATGTTAAAAAATAATGACTTTGTGCTTAGTGATTTTAAGTTCTATTTTAAGAACGGATGCTTTAGGTTTAAGAACCTTCAATGTAAAGAAGCATTGATTAAATCTATTAGTTATTAAGGTATCAACCAGCGATGCTGTGTGTACTGGTGTATGTGGAAGTGTGCGTGGAATATCGTACCACATATAGAATCGGGCAACACTACCCGCTTATGCACTCCGTTGGATATTGATATAGTAAAGAAAAGGGATAACCTATGTGGCTATCCCTTTTTTGATTTATATGATTGGTTTGTCTTCTTTGATGTAACCATATCCATATTTACCATACATACTGTTAAGTGTTATCTTTGGAATTTTTTTCCGCCAAGGAAACCCCCAACGTTCTATGCTTTCTGTTACTTTGTCTACTACACGATAGAATAGATTATCAACAAGCTGTTTGTATGATTCACTGTCATGTAGTGCGTATTCAATTTCTGATTGTGATAGATGTATCACTTCCGTGAATTTCCAGTGCCTTGAGAATTTCACTAAGTGTTTCATCTTACGTTTGTTATTACTTATCATCGTTTACCTCGCTTATTAGTATTATTAGGATTAACGTAAAAGTTAAAACCATCGCAAGCATTTTCTCTTCTCCTTAGTTCATCTCTGAGTAGCATTTTAGCTACTGCTTGTTCTCGTAGTTCTGCTATTAAGTTTCTCCAGCAATCATCCATGTAGTTGCAAGTGATGCATGGTTTTCGACATACACCTTTTATCCATTTGTAGTAGAATAGTTTGCATCTATCTGTGAATGATAGGTGGAAGTAATAGCGTAAGAAATATCTTAGTTTCATGTATTACTCTCCCATCCTTTGAAGTGCTAAAACTGTATCCAGTTTGTATACTATTGTATCAAATTTAAGAGATTCTAAAATCCCAGTTCTGAGGTCAACGCAACTCCATATTCCTTTTAAATAATCTTTAATATCTGTCATCATATAATATTCATCGAGGTGTTCCACAACATCACCTACGTTTAACGACGATACTTCTACTCCTTTCGGTGTGTTAATTCTTATCTCCATTGTTCTCTCCTTTCGTGTCAAAATCTTCCATCATTGATTCCATAAATACACCAGTCATTATGGTGTTAGCTTGTTCATTTGTTAATCCATTCTCCTTCATAAGAAGGTGGTACTTTACACCATTGATAACGTGTGCAAGGTCGGAAAGTATAACCGCATTTGTACCTTGCACCTCGACCACCTTCTGTCCTTTGATTGTTTCAACGTGTATCATATTATTTTATCTCCTTTTATCTCATGTAATAATCTCCATCAATGAGAACTGTACCACCTTCTATTCGTTTCGCTTTGAGTGATGCTGGTACTGATAATCCTATCTTAAAATCTTTGATTGTTCTCTTTGTCTTTGCCCATTCAATTTGTGATTCTTTAAGGTCTGCTATGAAGTCTGCATTTGATTCAAAGTCTTGTGTCATTGAGAGGTTTAAAAGTTTGTTTGCTTTTTTCGGTAGACCAGCACACTTAATGTTGTAGTATGAATGGTCTATTGGTTTTAAATCTTCGTGTGTAACGTGTTCGATGTATGTTTTCTGTCTTACGAATATTGCTTCATCCCATAAGGATTCACATTTCCAACAACAGAATTCTGTATCGTGGAGTGTTATGCCTTTGACTTTTGTTATGTCATTGGTTGATAGATGGAGTGAATCTGTGTCTGCATAGATGAAGTATTTGTAATTCTTTTGTGCCGCTCTGATTGTGAACTCTCTTGCATAGGATGTGATTGCTGAACCGATTGGAATGTAGCCAGCTTTTTTCTCGTATGCTTCTATGTCAATGAATCCCAGTGTTTTCTCTTCGGGTTGGATGTAGCAATACTTGAATGAACTGTTCTTGTTACTTGCCATCTTACCATAGAGATTGTTCAAGAAGAGTTTTGCAAGCTGTCTCATAGCACCCTTTGAGGTCATTTTTATTTTCTTGTATTTGTCAATGTACAAATCAAATATGCCTTTGATTGTTTGGAAATACATTCCATCTATTATCTCAAAGTCTGTTACATCATAGTGTTCAAGGAAGAGAACATAGTCTGTTTGTGTTAGTGTTAGTTCTACTATCGCTGGTTGTTCATTTCCTTCGAGGTCTATGTAACGGTCATAATAGTGTCCATCTTTCGGGTTGTATATATCCGAGGTTGTCAAGCACTCGTTGCCTTTATAGAGCCATGAACCTTTTATCTGTATGAATGGTAAGTGGTTCGGTTTAATGTGAAATCGTGTGCGTATCTTAACGAAGTAATACTTTGATTCACTGAGTGCTTCTTCGGGTATGTAGTTTCCCTTCCAGTAAATTGGTTTACCTATCGGGTATGGCTTGTTATGCTGCCCCGACATGACGGATGGATATAAACTGTTTACGTCAAGTGTCATGCCCTTGTGGTAGACTTTGTTTGCTCTCTCGGGAACTACATAACACCAACCACCTTTATAGGAACGACGGATATATGCATCAACGTTGTAGTGATTTGGAAGAACTGCTTTGGTGTACTCTGATTCGTAAAGTTCGTTGCGTTCTGTGTTGATGTACCACTCCGATAAGTCGGGAAAGAAGTTTGCGTAATCTGTCTTACCAACTGTTGCCTTAAATTCGGATAGACAACATGAACCTATGGTTAGTTTGTTATGTCCTTGTGAGAACATGAACTCCAGTGCTTCCTTGACTACTAATACGTCATTGGCTATGTACTCCTTTTCTTTTGCTGTTATGGTGCATCCAGCATATCGGAAACCTTCGTATTTCATGGTCAATTTACGATGCTTTGTCTTGAATGATTCTCCGATTTCTTCTACCGAGAATGGTAAGAGTTTCAAGCTGTCTCTGATTTCTACAATGTGTTCGTTTAGCTTGAGTGTTATCGTGTACCATTGTCCTCGGTCTGAGATGCTGTACTTGTAACTGTTGTTAGGCATCTGCTTGTCATTCATCCACTCTCCATCGAAGTCACTGTTCCGTTTCTTGTTGTATGCTGGTTTGAGTTTAGGTTGGTTGTTTAGGATGTAAGGTAGAATGAATGAACCATCGAACTTTAGGTTGTGGAAATAGATAACAAGATGATTCTTCTTTGATAGATTGTATACGTCTGAGAACCAGTCCGAGATTGATGAAGTGATTGTTACATCCTCGGTGTTAAACTCAACCATAGCACTCGCCCATACCTCGGTGTAGGTTTGCCCTTCGTATACTGTTGTTTCAAAGTCTGCTACATAGTAGCGTGGCGGTTGCTTATTCGCCATAATCTTCTTCCGAATCTGTTGTGTTAGCTATCTCCATTCGTTCTGCATCTGAGAGTATTTCTGATTTTATTGCTTCGGCTATGTGTTTTATTGTTAGTGAATTTTGTTTTGAATCGTCTCCGTATTTTATAAGCGTTTCCATCTGCTCTATATAGTGGGATGGTAGTGCTTCAAATGATTTTTCTACTGCTGTTCTTCCGTACTTTTTTATCTGCCGTGAAAGTTCTTTTTCCAGCATCGCTGAACCATTGGAACGTGTGTCCGTTATCATTTGGTGTAGTCGTTCGAATATCTTGTCGGATAGTTTCGGTGGTTGTGGCATGAATTGTGATGCTGTTTGTTCTGCTTTTCGGTGCTGTTCTATTTGATGTATAACGTACTGTTCTTTGGCTCGATGTGCTAACTCTCTTCGGGTAAGTTTTCTTCGTGCTTCTTTTTCCTTCTGCTGTTGCTTTAATTGTTTATGATATTGTTCTTTGGTTATGATACCTTGTTTTGTTCTGATTGCTCCAGCTTTGTATATTAGTTTTTGTGCCGAATATTCTCGTCTTAGTTTTTCAACTGATTGCTTGGTCGGTCTTGTTGTTAGTGCTTCTTTGAACTCTTTGGATAGTTTTCTTGTGGGTAATCCTTGTTCTTTTAATTTGTTGATGTAATTTTCTACTCTTCGTATCTGCTGTTTGTATGCCTTTTGTGTAGGTGTCATTGGTTTTCTCTTTGCCATTTATGCGTCCCCCTTGAGTAAAAAATAAGGGGATACGTTTCCGCATCCCCTTTGTCTTTGTTGTGATGTGCTTGTTATACGATTGCACAAGTAAGGAAGTATTTTCCCGAGTAGTTCTTTGATGGTTTACGGAGAACCTTTACTCCCCACTCCTCTGTTTCACCTTCCATATCGGATATGATGTCTGCAAAGGTGTTCATAAAGGATTCAGAACCAGTGCTGAATGATTCTCCGCTGTTTGTGAGAATGATGTACTTTGAGTAATCCTTATCTCCGTTAGCCTTCTCATTGTGGATGGCAACCTTTACATAACCAGCTATGTCATTGATTATGAACTCTCCGTTCTCTTCAACGTATGCATCCAGTGGTGTGCTGGCATCCGATGTTGTGATGGCTACAATCTGCTTCTTTGTAAGCTCTACTCCTACTACTTCCTCGATTGTTGCTGAATATCCTCTGTTTTCCATAGTCTTGTTTCTCCTTTTGATTTTTTAGATTTTGTTAGTTGGTAGTTGTTTGGTCTTTATTAAGTTGTATTGATGATACGATTTAACTATTATGATGATTTTATTTTTACGTTTCACGTGAAACATTGAGATTGTTTATCTGAGTGGTTCAATGGTTGCACTCCAGCTTCGTTAGTGTTTCACGTGAAACATAGCGTTGATGTGGATTGATTACTGCTTGTCCTTCTTTGCTGTCTTTGTTTTCTCTGCGATGTCCTTAGGCTCTACCTTGTGAGCGTACTTGAGGAAATCCTCGATTGAGATTTCATATACGTCCTCGAATCCTTCTGTAGAAACGATTGAGAGAATCTTAAGTGTATCTGTCTCGTATGCCTTCTTGATGAACTTGAGAAGTTTTGCTTCATCCTCGATTGCTACTGGTGATGTGAACTCTCTCTGTTCTACTGTCTCCTTCTCTACATCTACCACCTTTGCGACTGCCTTTGTTCCGTTAAATGTTCTGATGATTGTTGTTCTCATAGTCTTTGTTCTCCTTTCGATTTTTTTAATTTTTGAACTATGAATTTTGTTACACCAGCTTGTGCTGGAATGGTATAGCAACGAATCGAACGTTAGAATGTTTCATGTGAAACATTAGCACCAGCTTATACCGACCATATTATGTATTGTTTGAGGTAAACAATATGGCAAACTATTTTGATGTTTTCGCAATCTTATAGATTGCTTGGCTTAGTACGTCAAGCCACCAGTAAAGGTTTTCGGCTCGCACGTTATCCCATCCGTAACAGTGTCGGAAAATCGGTTGACATTCGATACGGATGCCAGCGGTTGTCCATGATATCGTGATGACGTTTTCTGATTCTTCCGTGAGTGAATCCATTGTTATGATGATGCTACTATCTGTATAGCACATAACAGTGATTACATAGTTTGTAATTAAGTTATCATTCAAGGAACGAATGATATCACAAACTAAGTTAGTCGCGATTTGATTTCTTCGCATCTGTTTTCGCTCCCTTCGTATAATATATGTATTGCCCGATTGATACAAATAATAGGATTAAGAAAAATGCTATAATCCATACACCAGCGAGTGCCAGTGCTAACAAAAGTAATTGTATTTTTTCCATCTGTGTTCCCTTCCTTGTTACAAGTATAATGATATTATAGTCGTGTGTCCATTTTGTGAACTGGAAGTGAACACTTTGTGAATGTTCACTTCCTTTTAATCTCTATTTGTTCTTGTGATTTACTGGTAGATATTCAACATTGGGATTTGCTGGTTGACATGATGTGTAATACCTTCCTTCTGCCTTCAATCTAACTTTTGCAATTAATCCAGTACCAATACAATAAACACTATGATATTGTTCTGCTTGTTTGATTGTATCAAAGTATGCTCGAACTGGTGAACCTAACCACATATCATATGATTGTAACTCGTAACATATTCTATTCATATTGCCACCTCTCTTTTATTCAATTTTAAGTGTTCAATTCCTCGGATGGTTTGCCATCGTCAGCATACAAGTTACCATCTTGTATGGACACCAGCGTTGCTGGTGTTTCGGCTATTTAATTATCTTTTGGAAGTTGTCATAAAGGTACTTCTTTAAGTGGTTATAAATCGCCTCTTCAAGATTATATCTGTCAATCTCGTCTTTTGCATTACGGATACGATAACTGCCTTCGATTGCTTCTTCAAGTTCCTCTCCCGAATATGATTCCATAAGTTCTTGCTTGCAGTTGTTCATTTCATTGACAGAGTAACCTCGCCATTCTTGGCAATTATGAATCTCTGATTCAAGTCTTTCGATAACTTTACCCAAAACTTCAAACTTCTTCTTTGTTTCCATAATCGTTACCTCTCTTTTATTAAATTTTAAGTGTTCATGTTCCTCGGATGGTTTGCCATCGTCAGCGTACAAGTTACCATCTTGTACGGACACCAGCTTTGCTGGTGTTTCGGCTTTGATTTATTCAATGTATCCAAAAGCACGAGCGGCTTCAATATCTGCTTCGTCAACCTTTGTGATAAATCCGTTGTCATAAAGACGGAATAGATGGTCTTTATAGATGCATATAACATAAGACATATTGTCACAATTCATGGATGCAAATAGTTTCTTCATGCAATTTTACCTCTCTATTATTAAATTTTAAGTGTTCATGTTCCTCGGATGGTTTGCCATCGTCAGCACACAAGTTACCATCTTGTGTGGACACCAGCGTTGCTGGTGTTTCGGCTATTTGTCCAATAGTACAATGTAACTATTATCTTTAGTTTCGATAAAGAGTGCGTTTTCACCGCCATACAATCCAAGCCATGATACAGTGAATCCAAAAGTGTTGTATGAGCAAATACCGAAAGAGGATGAATCCTCTGTGTGAACGTATTTGTCCCAGCACCAGTCAAACGCTTTTTGTTTAGCATCACTCCAATTATCGTAGCATTGATTTAACGTATTACCAGCCCATCTTGTACCCATTGAGATTAAATCCTGACCTCTTCTTGTACTACCCTTGATAATCTTTGCCATAGTAAATACCTCACTTTCATATTAAATTTTATGGATGCCCTACGGAAGAATCGAACTTCCGAAAATTGCAGTGACTCGGTCTTAGTCATAGTGCCGTCTTGTATTACAATTTTAAACCTATTAGGGCTTGGTTCTTTGTACGATACCAGCAAACGCTTTACGGATGAATCTTCAATTATAATCCGAGTTAAATGAGAGTTTGACACATTGCTCTCTTGATGTCTATCCTTGACTTAACCTCTAATAGCCTGAGGAGCAGTTGCACAGTTTCAGGTCGGTACTGCTAACTAACCCGCTGGTTCATTCGTTTCCAGTTCACACAAACGAATTACTCGAAAGTCTGGTATTTATCGTCCTACCCTTGGACTATGTGTTAAAGAGTTTTACCTCTCTTTGTACTTATATTATAGCACATTTTCGGCTATCTGTCAAGCACTTTTTTCGGAAGTTTTTTCAAATCTCAGAACCAACTGAGTTGTCAACCTTTATTGTACTTATATTGTAGCACATTTTCGGCTATCTGTCAAGCACTTTTTTCGGAAGTTTTTTCAAATCTCAGAACCAACTGAGTTGTCAACCTTAATATCTATCTTGACTATACATAGATTATAGCATATCAACCCGAATATGTCAATAATAATTTGTGAATAAACTGTGAACTTTTTTCACATATTCGGGTTTTATGAACATA
>Ga0310691_10003642_pt1 | contig 18201 bp, 13 predicted proteins | sample 176DNAGHGlowgp2_FD_203887 | JGI IMG/M metagenome (GOLD analysis project Ga0310691, IMG submission 203887) | Sheep rumen microbial communities from Palmerston North, Manawatu-Wanganui, New Zealand - 1766 DNA GHGlow gp2 (v2) (version 2) | ecosystem: Host-associated > Mammals > Digestive system >...
ACCATCAATCAAAGCGGACTCTATCATTTGATAAGCACTCTCATCAGAATCTGCATCGATAATCAAGGCATTTGATGGAATACTGCCCAATTGATCTACCCAACCGGGTTCGTCGTTATTACTCGTATCATCAACTTTTTCAGTGTCTGTTGTCTCTACAGGCGTCGTCTCAATATAGCGGATAACCTCTTCTGTCGTTGTGACATCTGTAAATATCACCTCTGGAAGAGTTGAACTCCATGTTTCTTCTTTTATGACTTCTTTTTTATCTTCCTTCTTCCCTTTATTGATTGAATCCAGAATACCAAGACCCACTAATATTACGAATATAGTGACAACAGTTGATGTTTTCTTTTTCATACGTGAAACTCTCCTCCTTAAGAAAAAGTGCTCACTAATGCTAAATACATGACTTTGATTCCACCGTCTTATCGCAACAGTTTACGGTTTGACTTCACTTTGTGAATGTTAAATATGCTAAATCCGATATAGATAATGCAGTATCCTAATCCGGACGCCAAAGCAGACAAGAATGGCTCATCTCCCGCCAATGCAAGCGACAGAAGAAAACAGCAGACTAGGTTTATTCCTGACAATACTGAAATGACACTCCCCAGCTTATCCGCTTTTTTGTTAGGTAATCGGCGGTGATAGAAAACCGCACAAATAATACCAGGTATAGATGTCAGGAAAATCGGTCCATTTATGCTACTGAGCTTGTCATCTTTATGCCCAACTAGCACGAGTGCCATAACCGCCATTATGCTAAAAGTGACTATTATTTCCTTGCCGGATACTTTTTTCGTCTTCTCTTGAGTTTGGGTTACTGTATTGGGAATGGATGGACCGTTTCCAGTCACTTCTGTCGGGATTTGAGATCTATTGTACGCACTCGTCTCGGATGGCTTTGTATTGACTCGAGCACCACACTCCGAGCAGAAAACACTTTTGTCAGACAACTCATTTCCACAGTTATTGCAATACATTATCCTCGCCTCCTTCACTGAAAATACGGGTACCCCAGTTTTTTCAAGAAAATCTGAGCTTCCTGTTTATATTCTTGTCCTACGAAGATGGTTACGACAGTATTTCGGAAAAGATAGATACCTCCAAATACATATATGTTTTCTCCATGGTCATATGCTGTTCCTTCATATATGTAGTAGGCGTATTTCTCTTCATGCACTTCCTTATGAGTTCCTGCGAAGTTCCCCTCATTGATTGCCTGTCGAATAATGCCGGCTGTTTCTTCAAAAACTTCAACTCCTTCAGTTAGATAGTCCATATATGGATTGTAAGCGTATGCAATTGCCCCATCCGAATTAGCAGAGTACAGATCCACGTAAACTGCTGTGATGCCATTCTGAGTTACGTTGTTAATAACATCATCGCTGAATCCGGCTGCGTGCAGAGCCTTAACTATCTCATCACTTGATTTGCTCTTTGGAACACGGGACCCCACATAATTGCCAACCGCATAGAAGAAAAAGATGATAGTGGCAACGATATTAATCACTATTCCAACTGTTGCTAAAGTGCTTCCTCTTTTTCCTGTTCTTGCCGCGTGCTTTTTCCCGTACAGGCAGAGTATCACACCCAAAACAGGAACTATGAATGAAAGCAAAAAAGCTACGAGACAAACATTATCTGTATCTTCATCACTACCGGAATAACCCCTGAAATTTGATTCTGTAGTCGGTTCGCGTGTTACAGGAATCCACTGGCTGTTCGTACTACTTCCTGCGGAATTCTGTGAAGTATTACTGATTGGAGCCCCACATATCTCACAAAAACGTCCACCCTGAATTTGATTGCCGCAATTCGAGCAAAACATCGTATCCCCCCCAAAAAAACGTATTAGCTTAGAAAGTAAACAGTTAGCATTAAGAGAGCACTGTAAAGGCTCTCTTAATCTGATACACTTAGTGTATCAGCGCTTCCCGGGTTTTTCCCGCTTATGGGCTACGTTTCGGAAAGAGGTGGTCATTTCACTGCGGGCGATGTCTCCGATTCGTCTTTTGTCTGTTTGAGACATATTTCTCCGCTTGCTGCAGGATGGAATCTCAGCTCTTCCGCTCTTTCGGGTGGGTCTTGTAGTATTCTTCCTTGTCTTTGTACATGAGGTGGTCGATCTTCGCGACGAAGTCGGACTCGCCGGCGCTACTGGGGAAGACGTCTCCGCCGATGGCGACGGCGAGTGGATAGGGCTTGCCGGAGGTCTTGTTATACTCCGCCACCGCCTCCAAGATCCGGGACTTATATTCCTCGATACTTCTACCCTTGAAACGGCGGATAATGATGATGAATTCATCTCCGGCGAAGCGGATCACGATGCCCTCGGAGCGGACAACATCGACGAGTATGTCGGCAAAAGCCACCAGCGCGGCGTCACCTTCTTCGTGAGAGTAATTGTCGTTAATGGCCTTAAATCCATTCAGGTCGAGCATCAGGGCGCCGATCTCTTCCTGCTTGAAGAAAGACACGGATTTATTGACCTTCTCGAGTTCGTAGCGGTTATACACGCCCGTGAGCTTATCGATATAGATGCACTCGTTCTGTAGACAAATCACCAGCCCCGTGAACGCGAGGGCGAACCCGACGGGAAGAAGTGAGACACCGTAGACGTAGCTCTGGATGATAATGGCCATGAGGATCGGCGTGAGGAACTGCCAGACCGGGAAATACCGTAGTGACGGATTCTTGAGTTTCGAGACGAAGTAGTAGGTATATCCGTACACGATCAGAAGCGCGCCTGCCAGAAGGAATACGAAGAAATATCTCTCCCGGTGGTAGACGTTATGGTCATCGATCCGGAACACGACCGGGTAGAAAATATTCAGCGTCAGAAGGGACAATTCCACTAAGCCCAGCACCGCAAAGAACGCGATCTGAAGCGGCGGTACCGTCTTATCGATGTGGTTGACGATCAGGTAGATGATGGCGATGCCGACCATGAGGTTATAAAGATACAGGTACGTGTTGCCGACGAAGCAGATGGCACGCATCAGGTTCCCTTCCCGTCCGTCGCACAGAGAAACAAGCGCATCGCCGAGACAGTTTATGACCGAGGCGATGACCATGACCAGGAGGATCCGGCTTTCCTTCTTTCTGGCAGGCAGACTCCAGCCCTTCGTCAGAAGGATGATCAGAAGAAGTACCACTCCGACGAAGTCCGTGCCGAATATCGATGTCACATTGATCGATGTATCCATACTGCCCCAATAAGGCCCATGCCTTCCTCCATTAATCTAGGTTCAGTATATCAGCAAAAAGTATGCTTGGAGTAAAACGCGCGTGAAATACACAGAATATTAACATTCGAGGCAAAAGACGCGCGAAGGACTTCATGATATAATCAGGACAAAAGACCGAGGAGGTGCGCCATGAAGAAATTCGAGATCACTGCGGTTCTGGAAGAAGCCTGCCGGCAGGACCTGCTTTGCCACATGTTTCTAAAGGCAGACCCGAACTGCTACAGTGCTTTTCCCATAAAGGCGAATGACGATCTGTTCCTGTATGCAGACGAGCAGGATTTCCGTCTCGACGGCTATGTCGTGCGGCGCCTAAGAGATATAGTTGAGATCAATTCGAAAGTCGATATCACGAATGACATTCTGGAGAGCGAAGGCGTGACGGCCCAGCTTAGTAAGCCCGACATCGATATCTCTTCGTGGGACGGTGTACTCCGGTATTTGTCTGCGAACAAGAAGAATGCGATCTTCGAGTCCGAGGACCGAAACAGCGGCAACATCGACTTCGTCATCGGGCGCATCGAGAAGATGGACGAGCGGTATCTCTTCGTCCGGGGATTCGACACCAACGGCAACTGGGAAGAAAAGCCGACGCGCATCGCGTTCTCGGAGCTGGTGTCCATCTCTTTCGACACACGGTACGTGGAAGTTTTCAGCAAGTATCTGCCGCCCTGCCCGGTCGAGGAGAACATCTCGCTTCTGCCGCCGAAAAAGTAATCCTAGGAGGAACATAAACTATGCATTACACATATAGAACCATGGGCACCTGCTCGACGAAGATCGACTTCGAGATCAACGACGGCATCATCTCGGATGTCGTATTCACCAGCGGATGTAACGGCAACCTCAAGGCCATCGGCAAGCTGGTGGACGGCTGGAAGGCCGAGGATATTGCGGAGAAACTCGCCGGGAATACATGCGGTTTCCGAAGCACATCCTGCGCGGACCAGCTGGCGAAGGCGGTCATGGAGGCGAAAGAAAAGGAAGCGGCATCCTGACGCTTCCCTCGCTTTGATTCTATTCCCTGATTCGTGCGCATCTGCGCACATTTCAGTGCGCACGTCGTGCACTTGCCTCAAATCTTCACTTCCCACAGAAGCGATACCGGAAGTCTCCGATACCACGGCTGCTTCTTCTTCACGCCCGCAAGTGCATTTTTGCCGCTTCGGATCAGCATCTGAAGCTCGTCATCGGAGATGCCCTCGGCACTGAAGGCGGCCTTCTGCGCAATAAAGTACGCGCGGGAGGAAGGACGGGATCTCCACTTCCTGGACATCATGGAGAAATAGCGGAAATAGGCCCGGGCACTTCTGTTCCTGTCTGTATCGTTCATCTGTTTCTTCCAGAAGCGGGAATAGCCGAGGCGCAGTGCCACCAGAAGGAGAATGCCCAGAAGGACATATATCACATACTTAGGAGGATGCGGCAGACTGAATCCTCCGCCCGACCCGTCATCGGAATCACGGGTGGTCCCTGTACCCTTGCTCTTGCCTGTCGGACTCGGCGTATTCGTATTCTCATTCTCATGTGAAAAAGGCGACGTGGTCGTTCCGTCCGGATTCTTCGTCACAGAAGGCGTGACCGTTATGCCGAACGGATTCGTTGTGCCGCTGTTCGGAAGCTCCTCTGCCTCGATCCCCATCGCCTGCATAATGGCATTGACGTCGAAGTACGAAGCCGCGTGGGCATTACCCGGTGTGGCGTCGCCCATGACCCAGCCGTATTCCGGGTGAAAGAACTCGAACCATGCGTGGGCATCCGTAGAGTACACCGCCGCAGACTCATTTCCTCTCAGGGTATTGACCATATATCCGCTGCAGTACCGGGCCGGGACATTCAGCATACGCAGAAGGATCACGGCCGTAGAGGCATAGTGTACGCAGAATCCGGTCCGTGCTTCGGTCAGGAACCACGGCACGAAGTCCGCATCCGACGGCGGATAGTCCGTATGCTCGTCATAAGGGTGAAGATTGCTGACGAAGTCCGTCACCGCACGAACCTTCTCCAAATCACTCATTTCCAGATCGCCATTCATCACATCGAGGAACCACTGCGGGAGTTTCCCGCTCTCGAGGATGGCATTTCTCGTCTCCGCCGGAACATCCAGACAGTCGCCGGCCACGTATTCCATATAGGCCTCGGACCAGAGCTTCCCCGCGTCGGGTCTTCTAACAGGAATATCGGATGCCGCATAGGTATAAGTCCAGGCGCCGGTCGCCGGCACCTGCTGCCGGATATTGTAGACATCCTGCACCTCGATACGGGAGGAGATATCCCCCGAGATCACACTGCCGTCCACATACAGCGGAATGAAGTTGATATCCGCCGTGAGGGACAGGTCCATCTGGACGATATAGTCTGCCTCTTTTCTCGGAAGTTCCATGACATCTTCCCGATAGATCCGATCGTAATCCGGTTCATAGTAGGAGACCTCCCATGCCTGGCCGGAATAGACATCCATGGAAGTGGATTTGATGTAGAGATAGGCACTCTCGGAGGGTCCCGCCGATACACTTCTCGCACTGGGATTGACCGTTCTGTGGACCTTCATGATGGAGAATACCGGCGGGTCGAAGTTACCGACCGCCATGAGATTCTCGGACCTCGTGTTCGCCACCGCGATCCCGCTGGCCACCGAATTCATGACGACCGATCCCATATACGTGTTCGAGGCTTTCTCGAAGGCATTATTCGCTCCCGGAATTCCCTGCACGCCCTTCGCGATGTCCTGCATCGTCTTATTCTGCGACCCTTTGACGATAAGAGACCGGACGAAGGACATCTGTTTGGCCGCCAGTTCCTGCTTGTCATAGTTCTGCTTCGGATAGATCACTCCCAGCGCGACCGTCAGGATCAGTACAGGCAGGACGGCCAGAAGGATCCGCTTCTCACACGTGTTTCTGTCCGTCTTCCGGAAGCTCTGGAACAGAATGAGGAGCATGACCGCGCCGATCGTGAGCACGCTGCTGGCCTGGCTCGGGAACATATAATTCAGGGCCACCGAACAGCCGAAGAACGGCAGGTAAGAAAGAATCGAGAAGACCACGTTCTTTCTTCTTGTAATGACCCAGGTCGTCACCATGACCGGCAGAAGATTCATCGCGATCATCAGCATCGTGATGGCATACTCCGGTTCACGCAGTTCGTCAAACTCCATATCCAGCTGGCGGAAGGAATATTGCTTGAGGTTATACATCAGGTGCGAAAGTCCCTCTCCCGTGTCCATCATGTCCAGATAGATCAGAGCGAAGATCAAGATCGGCGTAAGAAGAATCAGAAGCGGCGAGATCCACTTCCTCTTCTCTGTCTTGATGTGAAGGAGCGTACTGAAGAAAGAAAGGAGCAGCACCACAACCAGGAAGAAAGGAAGCTGGAACTCGAACTCGTAGGTCGTCGTCAGCATGGTCGTAAAGCCCGCACTGAGAACGGTGGTAAGAAGCGTCGAGAGCACGTATGTCTTCCCTGTCGGTGCCGAAGGCATGGTCTTCAGCGTTTCGATTTTACTTCGCATTGGCCGCCTCCTTCGGAATCTTCATGTGTAATATCCTGAGTATCGCCGTATCCAGATCGCGCTGCGACTGGATGTCGAATCCGATCTCACGCCTCATCGGAGGAAGAACACGGATCCTGTGCGGAATATCCCGCGAAAGAAAATAATTCGACGTGAAGAGCACTTCCCCCAGTTTCCGGTCGAGGGTGTCCCGGTCCTCGGCAAGTGTCAGGAACACACGGGCGTGACCATAGCACTCCTCCTGGGGCTCCTTCACCATGAGAGCGTCTTTCTTCGCCGAGGCTTTCCAGTGGATATTCTTGATTGGATCTCCGGCCACGTAGTCCCGAACATCGTAGATCTCCGAGTAGGACGAACTGGATTTCCGGAGCGTCTTCGCCTTAAAGCCATTGAGTCTCGGCATGGCCTCCGGCATCTGCGGAACCGGATGGACCACGACCTCACAGGAGGCCTTTCTCTTCACCGGGAACCCGAACAGCCCGAAAGGATCGAATACCCGGATCCTGTCAATCTCATAGCGGAACGACCCGCAGTGCGAGGTATCCACAGGGATCTCCATAATCGTATTTCCCTGTGCAAAAGCTCTTTTCCTGGATGTTTCTCCGGTCATGTTTTCGGTGATCAGTATCTGCATCCTCGCGATCGAAAAGATAGCGGTTTTCTTCGTCTTGACATGGATCTTCAGAACCGGCGTCTCTCCGATCTTCGCATTCTTCGGACTCTCCATGGATATGCGCACCCCGCCGAAGGACAGAAGTGCAATCAGAAGCGAAAGGACCGGCACCAGAAGAAGCAGCACCAGGCAGTACCAGGCAAGCCACATCTGGTAGAAAAGGAAAAAGACGAATGTACCCAGCAGCGCCAGGATATAGATCAGCCAGTTCTTCGCCATTTCTTCGCCTCGTCAGACCTTCGGTGCGGCGACGGACTTCAATATCTCTCTGACCACGTCCGACGTCCGCTTCTCATTGACTTCCGCTTCCGGTGTCAGAATGAGCCTGTGGCACATGACAGCCGGGAAGACGGCCTGTACGTCTGCAGGGATCACGTAATCCCTATGGAAAAGATATGCGTAGGCGCGGCTCATCGAGGCCAGCGCCAGCGTGGCACGCGGGCTCGCGCCACGCTCGAGATCCTTATGGGCACGGCTCTTGGCCACCAGTGCGATGATGTAGTCCAGAAGCGGTTCCGAGACGAATACCCGGCTGACCTCTGCTTGCATGGCATCGAGCTCCCTCGGGCTGCATATCCGGTTAATGGAGTTCATCGGATTCTGTCCGTTCTTCCTCTGCTCCAGCATCGCTTTCTCATCTGCATTCGACGGATAACCCATGGAGATACGGATGACGAAACGGTCCATCTGGGAGTCCGGAAGAAGGGATGTGCCGGAGGCACCTGACGGGTTCTGCGTCGCAAATACGGTGAAAGGCTTCGGGAGCGGATAGGTGTTGCCGTCCACAGTGACCTGTCCTTCTTCCATGGCCTCGAGAAGTGCCGACTGTGTTCTCGAAGAAGCACGGTTCAGCTCGTCGGCGAGGAAGAGGTTATGGAAGATGGAACCGGGCTGGTACTTCATCGTCTGGGTATTCTTATCGAAAACGGAAAAACCCGTAATATCGGAAGGCAGTACGTCCGGCGTAAACTGCACACGTCCGTAATCCAGACCCAGTGTCCGGGAGAAGGCCAGGGCCATGGTGGTCTTACCGACACCGGGAACGTCCTCGATGAGGACATGTCCGCCGGAAAGGATACCGGCCAATGCCTGCAGGATCACGTAATCCTTACCGCAGATGACCTTCTTGACTTCTGCAATGATTGCATTCGTTTTCTCGCTCATGTTTCGTTTCCTCTACCTCTTCACTATTTTTCCTCCGGCGGATCCGCCGGATCTTTTCGTTTCTCTTCTTCCCGTATTCTTCTAGCCCCGCATGGAGAAGTATGCTTTACCGTTTTCCATATCGATGCCCTTATACTCGGCAAGTTCACTTACCGTCACCAGCGTGTACCCGGCCTCGATCAGGGCCGGCACCACCGTCTCGATGGCCGTGGCGGTCGTCTCATACAGATCGTGCATCAGGATGATATCCCCGTCCCGGACGTTATTCAGGATCTCGTTGATGACGTGATCGCTGTCTCTGTATTTCCAGTCGTTGGTATCGACGGACCAGATGATCATGGGCATGCCCACGTTCTGGGAGACGGTGGAGTTATAAGAGCCGCCCACCGGACGCATCACGCGGGGGCAGACGCCGGTCAGGTTATAGACGGTCTCGGCGCAGTCCCAGATCTGGCTGTGTACGGCATCGCCGGAGATCTTCGTAAGTGTCGTGTGATTCCATGTGTGGTCCGCGATCTCGCAGTTCAGGTTCGTGGCACGGATCACGCACTCCGAGTAGTTCCCGACGCGGTTGCCGACGACGAAGAACGTCGCGTGGGCACCATAGGGCTCGAGGGCATCGAGGATGCGCATGGTGACCGGCGTATAGGGTCCGTCGTCGAAGGTCAGCGCCACGACCTTCTCCGGCACGATCTTCTCAACATGCGTATCGATCCCGTACTCCGCCATCTTCTCGTCGAAGGCCGGATCCTTCAATATCTCGCTCAGGACACGTGTCCGCGTAATGCCGTTACTGAGGCCGATGCGGTATGCCTTGATCTTACTCTCCTCGGGGGTGTAGCCGTAGAAGACTTCGAACACGGTGTTAAGGAATTCGTCATCGGAAGCAAGGAGCGCCTGGCTCTCCGGTGTGGAGAGCATCTGCGTGATGACTTCCCTCACTGTTCCCGGATCTTCCAGCGTCTGCTTCACATAGGAATTAAGATCGTCCGCCGTCGGCTTCGTTCCGGAAAACCGCGTATACATCCGGGTCAGGAAACCGGTCAGTTCGTAGTTATTGTCCCGCGGCTCCAGAAGTTCCACGCTTCCGGCAAGGACCTGAAGGTCCGTACATTTCTTCTGAAAAGCAACTGTCCCGGAGATCTTCGAGACGATGTAACTCATGGACATGCCGTAAGTAAGTGCCTCTTCGTAGGCCGCTTCTTCGTCAGAGCCGATCTCTGTGCCTACCATGGTCCTGTAGATGAGGCCGATCTTCTGCCCGTCCGTCATCTGCTCCGCTCCGGGGATATTCTTCGCGAATCCGTCGACCACGGGTGCCACTTCGGTACCACTAAGGAACTTCCCGCACCATTCGTTGCACTCCTCGGGTGTGGCGGCCCGGCCATAGGCCAGATCGGTCAGCAGGGTATACACATATTCCGTAAGGGCTGGATCTTTATCCCTCGGATCCAGATTCGAGATCCCGTCGGGGCGGACGACATAGCGGCCGCATACGCCGAAATAGTCCGGTGTCGACACCAGGTCATATAGAACGCGACGGATACTGACGCCGTGGGAAAGCTCCTCCAGATAGGTACTCTTCTGGTCGGGCGAAAGTGCCCGTTCTGTCGTAAGTAAGGAGAGGGCATCGATGAGGTTCTCTTCCGGAGGAAGGACCGTTCCCGGGCCCATCATGGTCTCCGGGGAAGTGATCATCATGTCGATCATATCTGCAGCGGAGATGTTCCCGGAGGAGAGATTTCTGTACCAGAAATCGAAGTGCTCGGCATCGGGCTTTCTCCCCGCAAGCGTAAGGTAGGTCTTATCGATAAAGTCCGCGACAGGCACGCTCTTGGCGCGTACCCGGGAGGGGATCAGGCATGAAACGACAAGCACCGCAACTGTCAGCAGAAGGGCTGTCAGCCGTGCCACGAAACGGGCCGCTTTATTCTTGTGTTTCTTCATCTCTTACCTCATTCCCCAAGTAAACGATTTTCCACATGTTTAGTATATATGAAACATAAGGGAATTAAATGACATATCTGAAATTTTACCGCTAAAAAAGGAACAGAGGCTGGGAAACACATAAACCAGCCTCTGCTTATGAGCGATTTCCGATGACGGAAACATTAATCCAATCCACGCTCGTTATTTACCTATCCGCTAACAATATATTCCCATTTGCCCACGTTTACAAACCATTATTGTCCCGAATAGTATAACAATATTTCGCGCCGAACGTTTCGCGTCAGTTCTTTTCCCGATATCCTGCCACACACTTTCTGAAAAGCACTGTCCCCCGGGGGGTCTGCGGTATCACGATTATTTTACTTTTGTTTCTGAAAATGGTACTCTTCTATCATAGGAAAAGAAACGATCACTGGAATCTAAGGAGGCATGTATGAAACGTTGTATAGCTGTTCTTCTGTCTTTCGCCATGGTGCTCTCGCTGGCCGGATGCGCGAAGAAAGAAGAAACCACGAAGAAGAAGAAAACGAAGAAGACCACGAAGACCGAGAAGACGGAAGATACGGACGATACCGATGAGACGGAACCTTCCGAGAGCACACCGGATCCGTCCGAATCGACGGGTGACACCTCCTCGACATCCGAGACTTCCGACACATCGGATACGTCCGACACATCGGATACCGCGGACACCTCCGATCCCTCGGATACTTCCTCTCCGAAAAATCCCTATAATATGGACATTCCGAAGCTCTCGCACGATCTGGAGCTTCTGACGCTGACGAACCATCCGGAAGACCGGGCATACTGCGAGATGGCAGCAAACGTCGATGACCGCATGCTGCTCATCAAGGAGCATTACGATGTCTATGAAGTCGAAGAGCCTGGTTACAACATCCTCGACGAGACACTGAACTTCTACTACAACGAAGCGCTCAAGGCGCATAAGGGGCTCTACGATCAGGGCCTTCAGGATCTTCAGGACGTGGCGGAGAACGGTAACGAGGACGAAGTCTGGGACAGCTATTATCAGGAGATCTACTATGAGCTTACGATCCTTCGGGCGGACAGCCGGGTCTTCTCCGTGATCGATACGGAAGGCGCGTATCTTAAGGATTCCACGTCGGACTCCTCCCTCTTCTATTCGATCGACTCGCAGACAGGCGACTACATCGAGATCGACGATGTCATTACCGACAGAAGTGCTTATGCCGAAGTAATAAAGGAATATATAGAGACGATAGATCCGGAGGATTACAGCACCGAGACCGCAGACTATATCGCTTCACTGGAGACTTTGATCGCCGCCATAGAGGATCCCTCTAACGAGGACATCCATTTTGTCCTGTATCAGAATGCCATCCGGCTCTTCCAGCCGGGTTCTTCCGCCGGCGAACCCACGATCTTCTCGATTACGGTTCCGGTCCTGCACCTCGGAAACTGCGTGAACCTCGAGTATTTCACGTCGACACCGGAGTACTATGCGCTCACCGCGGATAGCAATAATGAAGTGTACTGGGACTTCGATGAGGACGGAGACCTCGATATCGTGACCGTCGCGAATACGGGCGATGACTACGTGCCTAAGCTGGAGATCTCCTATAACGGACAAATCATCGACAGCAGCGCCGTCGACATCGCCGATGCGTACGATATCTCCTGGGTCATCATGGTCTATACGGATTCCGGGTATTATCTGTATGTTGAATTAGCGGAGGAGAATCCCACGAATTCGACCCACGTGTTCCATCTCGAGAACGAAGACCTCAAGTATGTCGGAAGATGTGAAGAGATCTATGAATTCCCGTATAATCCGACTTCCGTTCCGGTCGCTTTCCGTTCGGATCTCGTCGGAACCGGGCATTTCGAGGTGGATTGCACCCTCATCGGAAATAACGGCTTACCGGATCAGACGACTTCCTACTTCGCGAAAGATGCGCTGGCCGTGACCGTGAAGGACATGACGCTCGGCGCCTATGACAATAACGGAGATGCGACCGGCGATATCGTGACGGTTCCGGCCGGGACCTCTGTCCGTCTGATCGGTGTGGACGAAGCCAAAGAAATGGCCTACTTCACTACGCTGAACGTTGACGAGTCCCAGAACCAGAACTTCAAGATGCTCGTATATAAGGATAGTTACGGTTCAGATCCTTACGACTTCGACTTCGACGTGTACTTCGACGGAGAAGGTGCCTACGAACTCTTCACCGGCGCAATGTACTTCGATTGATCAGTAATTGAATACGACAAAAAGAATCCTTTCTCGGTCTGTCCTCGGGCTTCGCCCTGCGGAGGCCCGGAAAGGATTCTTTTTGTCGTATTCTCAGTTTTCTGAACATATCGAAACAAGATGGAGGATAACGTACAATAAGTTTCGCAAATTGAGAAAACCGAATACTATTACCTCTAACAAATTATGATCTCTATAGCATGCTATTCAGTCTCAACTATAGTCGTGGTAATTCCATGTATTTCCAAAATCATCTGACATCTCTCCGGTACTCGTATTTGCTTCTATGCCAGTAAACAATACATTTGCCTCTGAACCACCGGTAGATCTAACAATAAGAGAATACCCTGCATCTGTTTGCCAGATTTCATGTTCAGATATCACTATCCAATCACTACTACCATATAATCCATTATAGAAACCATATATTGAGGTAATTATTGCTGCCAATTCATCTGAAGTTTCGGGTTGAGTCGGGGTTGGGCTGGGTGCTGGAGTTGGTAATACAACATCTCCAGAATGATCTATCGGACAGGTAACGTAATCAGATACCAAGGGTTCCGTATCACTTGTGTTAAGAATAAAGTCTTGTCCACCATCGCCACCGAATACATATACCTCCCCCAGAAAACTTAGGTTGCCATTAGAATTAGTAAAAGGCCGAGCTGCATGAATATTGGCTGATGAAACTGTTTCGTCACTTATACCATCAGCATTTACACCTAACCAATTATTCCGGAATCCGTCTTTAACCCCTTGCTGATACTTCTGTAAGACTAGATTATCAAATTCTTCGCGTGTCATTCCATAAGCTGACAACAACTCATCATCAGTTACCAATTCTCCGGTTAATCCTGAAATGTTATATATATTGAAGTCAAAGTTGTGACCGTCCCAGTCGTCTTTTTCAACGAATATAGAAATGATGGAACCATGAATCCCATAGGTATAATGTATCCCGTGATAATAATTCGAATTGGTAGCTATCTCTTCGTACATCTTCTGATTAACTGCATCTGTATTTACATCATCTATTTGAATTTGAGGCGTATGATAGCATATTATTTCTACATTCGACCCATTCCCAAACATATCATAAGTATCAAAACTCACGTTGGCATCAGATACGATGACAGAGTCAGGATTGAATGGACTGACACCAGTAAGCTCTATAACGGCTTTCCCAATATTAAGCATGCGATATTCAGTTCCGGCACCGCCCTCAACCCCTACAGCGACACCCGAAGTATCTTTATCTATTAATAGATCTTTTACTTCACTCGCTGTTAAGGAAGGATCTATTTGCCACAGTAAAGCTAACGAACCAGATACGATTGGCGCTGCAAGAGATGTCCCGCCACTTATTTCGTACAGCTTACCTTTTGAGCTGGAATTATGTTGCTGAGTTAAGTCATCTTTCAATGTCGTAGCACACAATATCTTGTTTCCCGGAGCACAGATATCCACTCTAGGTCCATAGCACGATCCCCACTCCGTACCTCCGTTTGAAGCCTTCATTTTATAAACGCCTTGATTATCCGGCATATCAACTGCGGCTACAATCATAATATGACTCTTAACCAGCCTATAATCAATTTCCAATTCATCCATTTTCTTTCTTACTGCACTAGGAGCTGAGTCCCTGAATTCATTATAGAGCGACTCATCAATTCCGCAAAAGAAACCCGAAAAGCGCGAATCGTACCCCCAGGAGGAATTGCTATAGCCGTTTCCGGCACCTTCTACAATTATAAATTCTTTTTTGTTTCTTATCGCCTGAATTAACATGACTAAGCATCTGGCAGAGTCTTGTTTTGCTTCGTTTGCAACACGTTTAATATACTCATCATATGTAGTTTCAACTTTATCTTTGTCATCAGACCAAGCGCTTTTAGTTTGTGGAATGAAGCACCACGAATTATTAATTACCTTACAATCGTTGTCAATCAAATCCTTCATAATAGTCAGATATTCGCCATTCGAAAAGTAATCAGTCCCGGAACTACGATCCACACACACAACAGAGGCTTTATCTGCAACTCCTCTAAAACCCTTATCATTGTCAGCAGCTGAAATTATTGACAACACAGATGTTCCATGATCATCTACTGTATTAGCTGGATACTTGGGCATCATAGCTATTTTTCGGGTTCCATCGGGATTTATATCTTCATGTTGAAAATCAAAGCCTGTGTCAATTATACCTATCTTAATATCTGCCAGTTTACAGTTATCAACAATTTCCCATGTTGTATACATGCCTATAGCTTCTGCCCACCAATCGTTACCATACGGAGATTGTTCGTTTCCTTTGTCAGGTATTACCGTGCCATCTTCACTCCATGGATTATCATCCGTGCAACTTGAAATGGTAACAGGAGACTCATAAGATGCATACAGTACATTCTCGTTGTTCATCAGCGTTTCAGAATACTCTTTTATAGTGCTAATATCAGAATGTGGAACAGCGATCTGTAAGTAGTTGCAGCTTCCAGAAACATGGCCGACAACCTCTCCCTGAACTAGATCTGCAAGATCATTGATAACTGTCTCATCAACATCTGTCCAAAGATAAACTCCAATTAAATTATCAAAGTACCTGACACATTCTGTGTTATCGTACACGAGATCCTTTTTCTCCGGGATATATACGCGGTCTCCATCCTCATAAGTGATAATGTTTTCTTTAGCCACTTCTATTGCTGCTTTATCTGTTTCGTCGCTTATTCCTACAGACTGCGAAGTATTATCTCGTTTTGATTTGCAAGCAGATATTCCAAAAGGTATTATACTCACCACCAGCACAGCAACAATACGCCTGAACATACTCATTCTGTTCCTCCCCATGATTTTCCACATCTGACTGATATTCGGGTCACTTCGCATTACCGTTCATACTGAATTGCTACATGCTGGTTTTCTTCGTAATAATTGTAGAAAACCGCAACGAAGAACGCGTCCTTTCTCCACGAATAACCTTTGAAATCACCGTTTTCATCGTTGAAAGTATATGTGTATTTACCAAGCACAGATTCGTATTTTTGTTCTATCGAATCAATATCGTCTGATACTATCTCATACCGTATTGCTTGGCATACTCTATCATAGAAGAAGAAGGTATACTTCGTTCCGTTGTAGTAATAGTCGAAATATGTATCTGCAAACCCCGGATCCCATTCCCATTCCTGTAAGGCCGGCATTGATGTTCCAAAAGTATTTTCCAACTCCGAGTAACTCTGTCCGAGAAGGGATAAGTCAATGAAAAACATACCGTCTTCCACCCAGAAATATTCTCCTTCATGTGAAGGTATTGTATTTGAGGTAGAAGGCTGCGTTGATGCGGATGTCGGTTCGGGTGTCGGATCTGGTGTTATGATATTATCAGGTGCGTAAACTGTCGTAGATGTCTCCTGATTCGAGTTGATGCCAGATTCTTCAGCCGATTTGAAGGCGGATTCTGAATTATACTCATATTCTATCCAACCTTCCACTTTCCCTTTCTTATTTCGGACAGTCATCTTGAGCATTCTTCCGGCTTTATCGTATTCAATGTCATATTCCTCGACAGATACGATTGAACCATCATCATAGTCCGTTGCCTTAATAATATTACCGTGCTTATCGAAAACATGCTCATATGCTATAGTGTCATGCATATACCAGGTCTCTACGACTAGAATACCGTCATCATCGTATTCGTACTCAACCCAGTCGCTTACTTTGTCAAGATTGCTGTCATCGCTATGATTAAGCTTCTTCGTGCAATTTCCATCAGAGTCATATTCATACTCAGTCCACGTCCAGATGTGCCCGCTGCCATAAGTGTCGTATGTGGTCTCTTTTATCAGATTTCCTTTGCTGTCATATTCATAAGTATCATACCGCGTGTACGAATCGTCATCGTCATAGTACAGTTTTTTCGTCGCGACGCCCTTTGAATCGTATTCATATCCATATTTCCAACAAATGCGCGAAGTCTCCTCTTTCGTAATATTCCCGGATGCATCATATTCGTATTTCGTCCAATGTGATATGCTCCCATCATTTTCATACCTTGTCTCGCTTATCACTTTACCATCAGCGTTAATCTCATCTTCCTCGACGCCCATCTGTTCGCCGGATGAATCATATACTGTCATAAGAATGAATCTGTAATTCAAATCATCGTCATTACTGTTTATTTCATCAACCTGATTGCTACTTTTTTTCTTTCTGGTCGAACTTTTATCAGACGATTTACAGGACACTGCCGAATAAAGTACTGATAGTAAAAGTACCCAAACTGTTATTTTACGAATAGTGTTCTTCATGATATGTCTCCTTCTATTTTTCTAACTAGATTAGCTTTTGTTCTTTTCCGCACTGAAAGCAAAACTTGGACTCTACAGGGATCTGCGTTCCACAAAACATGCAGAACTTAGTGCTAACGCTCTGCTTCATCTCGGGTTGAGAACCTTCCGACACAGCCTTTGGTGGCTCAGATGTATCTTCTTTACTTGTTTGTTTTACCGGTGTACTGATCGCAGAAAAGCTCGAGAAACTGCTTTTCGGGCGAGAAACCGGCTGCGGGGTCTTATTTTCAGACTGAGCGGGCTTTCTTGTGGCCATACTGGCGGCAGCTTCCTGTTCTTTACGCCTTTTCTCTTCCTTGCTCTTTTTCTCGGCTTCATCGTAGCTATAGGATTCTCGAATCGCTACAGTTCTGCAATGTCTTTCCACAAAATAGGCAACAAGGATTCCTAGTACTGTTAAGACATATAACGGATGTGGTCCCCAAGATGAGTTCTTCAGCCCTACCGCTTCCCCAAAAGAATTCAGTTCAGAAAGTGAAGCATTCAAATAGAAGTAAATAGCAATCCAAAGAGCAAAATATACACTCATTGTCCACGAGGCCCAATTCCAAAAACCTTCCCGGTCATGATTATTGTATTTGGAAAGCATTACGAAAAAGAGAATGATGCCAATTACGTCGATAACATATATAAGAACGAGGATTTTTGAGCAATTTGAAGCTACTTCTTCCAGCGACTTAATAGGTAGACTCCGATATCTTCCATAATAATCGTCCATATCCGAAAACTCATCAGCTATTCCTGAAAGATCGTTTTGAATCTTATTCACAGAGTATCCTTCTGTTGTAGATTGCCGACCACTATGATATGTTGCCATGGGAATGAAGGGCATCAGAAAGCATAGAACTGTAATAATAATTGCAATAATCATGCCACCGGTTCGCTTAGTATTCGGATAATCATTCATACCGATCCCCTAATCTCAGGAATGAGTTAAGTATCAGAACTCTGGGTAAAGGGGTTGTCTCAAAACGATGAGGCAACCCTCTTCTATTTTCCAGAAAAAAAGAATAAAAAAGAGCTCCGAAGAGCTCGCGAATTGTTAGAATATACTTGTGAAAACCATT
>Ga0310691_10003643_pt1 | contig 18201 bp, 14 predicted proteins | sample 176DNAGHGlowgp2_FD_203887 | JGI IMG/M metagenome (GOLD analysis project Ga0310691, IMG submission 203887) | Sheep rumen microbial communities from Palmerston North, Manawatu-Wanganui, New Zealand - 1766 DNA GHGlow gp2 (v2) (version 2) | ecosystem: Host-associated > Mammals > Digestive system >...
ACATCAAGCAGACGGGCCTTGGTCTCATGGATCTCTACAAGCATGTTCTCGAGCTTGTTCAGCAATATGGCATAGAGGAGCTCATTGGCATTGGGCCGGAAATCAGCGCGGCTATGAAATCCCTCGCAGGAGACGTACTCTCAACTCCCCCCTCCGGGGGGCAAGGGGGCCGTCCATCCCTTTTCCCCTCAACCTCCGACTTCCTCTCTTCGGAACTCTTCGAGTCATTGAGCAACCGCGTAATCCTCATCAAGGGTGCACGCTCGTTCCGCTTCGAGCATATCACCGAAGCGCTTGAGAAGCGTGTTCACGAGACTATCCTTGAGGTGAATCTCGCTGCTCTGACGGAGAACCTTCGCTACTACCGCTCGTTTATGCGACCCGAGACCAAGATGGTCTGCATGGTGAAAGCCTCCGCCTACGGAGCCGGAGCCGTTGAGGTGGCCAAGACGCTGCAGGCCGCCGGAGTCGATTATCTGGCTGTGGCTGTGGCTGACGAGGGTGCCGAGTTGCGCCGCGCCGGGATTACCTCGAACATCATCGTGATGAACCCCGAGATGTCGTCTTTCCACACCCTCTTCGAGTTCCGTCTTGAGCCGGAAGTCTATTCTTTCCGTCTGCTCAAAGCGCTGATTCACACCGCCGAGCGTGCTGGTATCACCAATTATCCCATTCATCTGAAACTGGACACTGGTATGCATCGTCTGGGCTTCGACCCGGAACGCGACCTCGCAGAGGTGATTCATCTGCTCACGTCACAGACGGCTCTAATCCCGCGCAGCGTGTTCAGCCATTTCGTGGGTTCAGACAGCGAGGAGTTCGATATGTTCTCCGCCATTCAGTTCGACCGTTTCCTGCGTGCTTCCGAGCAGCTGCAGGCCTCTTTCCCGCATCATATCCTGCGCCACATCTGCAACTCCGCTGGCATCGAACACTTCCCCGAGCGTCATCTGGATATGGTACGTCTCGGCCTCGGCCTCTACGGAGTGAATCCCATCACTCCAACTGTCAACTCTCAAATGTCAACTGTCAACTCTCCTCTGACTCCCATCTCCACCCTCAAAACCACTATCCTTCAGATTCGCGAGGTGCCGAAAGAGGAAACTGTGGGCTATTCACGTCGCGGACATCTCACTCGTGACAGCCGCATAGCCGCAATCCCCATTGGATATGCCGACGGCCTAAATCGCCATCTCGGATGTGGTAACGGCTATTGTCTGGTGGCGGGGAAGAAAGCACCGTATATCGGCAACATCTGCATGGATGTGTGTATGATAGATGTCACCGACATCCCGTGTGAGGAGGGCGATCCCGTGCTCATCTTCGGTCCCGAACTCCCGCCCTCAGTCCTGGCTGAAGCCATAGACACCATCCCATACGAAATCCTCACCTCCGTCTCCCCGCGCGTCAAACGCATATATTATTGGGAGTAAAGGTTAATTCACAATTCATAATTCATAATGCATAATTGGGCTGCGCGGCCCGGCGTAATAACGGAATAACGGTATAACGTCAAAAAGAAGGCCGCTTAAGCTAAAACTATAAACATCACCGCGCAGCCTAATCCGTTAAATCCGTTGTTCAAAAATATATGTTGACAAAAACTGTTCCCATCGGCACGATGTCCGAGGCGCAGACGTCGGACGAGCCAATCGTCGTTCTGGGTGAGATATTCTCAGACCATCGCGGACTGATCACGTCGCTGAACGATTTCCGCTTCCCGGGTGTGGAGCGCGTCTATTTCATTCATCACCCCAACCCGGGTATAATTCGCGGGTGGCACGGACATCAGTTCGAGCGCAAGTGGTTCTATTGTGTTCGCGGAGCCTTCCGCATGGGTTTCGTGCGGCCCGACGACTGGGAGAACCCGTCGCCTGATTTGGAGCCTTACTTCGTAGAGCTCACCGATAAGGAAAGTAAGATTGTGTGTGTGCCGCCCGGATATGCCAACTGCCTGAAAGCCCACGAACCCAATTCCGTTCTTATGGTGCTTTCCGGCGTCACTTATTCCGAGTGTCTTGAAGACTCCTGGCGCTATCCCACCTCGATGTGGTGGCGGGAGTGAACCCAATATTCAATGTTCAATGGCCAAATAGTCCATCGTTTTCTCCGGCTGCCAGTTCATAACCAGTTCGTCGGGGAAGTCAGTCTCTTCGAGTAGGGGCAGCGCATAGCGGTAGTCGGCAATAGAGAAGGAGATGTGCGCGTCCGACCCCAGTATAACAGGCACATCGTATCGTTTACACAGGCGCAGAATCTCCAGATTGTTCGGTCGGGCCTGCTCTTTGTTGCGCATCGGAATCAGACTCGAGGAGTTGATTTCCAACAGCGTGTGTGTGTCGCGTGCCGCCAGCACTATCGGTTCGAAATCCAGCTCAGCCGTGCCGTCGCCCGGGTGACTGATGATATGAGTCCAGGGGTTACGTATGGCGTTAATCAGCCCTTCGGTGTTCTGCTCGCGAGTGCCGCCCTTCCAGCACAGGATATGTATGCCTGCGATGCGGATGTCCATGAATCGGTAGTGCTTCTCGTCCAAATCCAGCCGACCCGTGTAGTCCAGAATATTCAGTTCCGCTCCGAGCAGCAGTCGAACGCCGTACATCTCGCGCGGCACTACATGCAGGTTACGGAAATAGATGCTGTCACAGCTACCGGGCAGGGTAGGGGCGTGCTCCGTGATGCCGAGGATCTGAATCCCCCGCTCCGCCGCAGCCTTGGCCATCTCCTGAATCGTGCTGTAAGCGTGCCCCGAGGCTATTGTATGTGTATGTAAATCTATAAGAGGCTTTTTCATTGACCATTGAACATTGACCATTGAACATTGACCATTAACCATTGAGCATTGACCATTGAACATTTAGCGGCCTTAATAGAACGTTGCGATTTTTTCCAGTTCTTTTCGTGGCGGGCGCTGAGGCTCTTCGGCGCGGTGACCCACAGCAATAACGGCAGCGATAGTCTCATCCTCAGGAATGTTCAGCAGAGCGCGTATCGACGGTTCGTCGCGAATGCCAATCACCAGCGTGTCCAGTCCCTCTTCGGCGGCTTTCAGTAGCAGGTAGGCGTTCTGCAGTCCCAAGTCATAGAATCCCCATCCGTTGGCCACTTCGTTGTCGGGCACTCCCTCGCGGTTGAAGCCCACGATGTTGCGGCGGAAGGAGGTGACGATGAGCGCCTTTGTCCCCTCGGTCTTCTGCGGGTTAGTGCCTCCGAGACACTCGCGCAGTTTGGCTATGATGTCCGGGTTGCACACCACGTGATAGCGGCTCGTTTGCTGGTTCTTCCACGACGGTGCCTCCTGTGCGAACCTGATTATGGTTTCCAACTCCTCTCGGCTCACATCCTTCGAGCCGTCGTATTTGCGGATGCTGCGGCGCACGGCTGCAATCTCATCCAAAGTCTTTGCACTGTTCATATATTCTTTATTCGTAGTATAGTCCGTATTTCTCATGCAGGAGGCGGAGGGAGCCGTCGGACTTCATCTGACGGATGATGTCATTTACCATCTGTAGCAGGTCTTCTTGCCCCTGACGCATAAGCACTCCGATTTCTCCGTGGTTAAAAGGCTCGTTCAACAGAGGGGCTGCAAGGCGGGCGTCAGTCTGTACATAATAGGGAGCCTCTGTTATTTCTGTTATCATCACGTCGGCCACGCTGTCTGCTATAAGCGACGGAATCTCCTCGTTTTTGGGGTGCACAATAATTGTTGCGTGGGTGAGATTCTCGTTGGCGAACTTCTCGTTCAGTCCGCCGGGATTCACCATCACGCGGACTGCAGGCTGGTCTATGTCTGCCAACGACTTGTAGCGGTCTGCTTCTGAAGCCCTGCACATTATGGTCTTTCCGTTAGCCAGATAGCCGTCGCTCATAAGCATGGTCTCTCGTCGGGCGTCGGTGACGGTGATTCCGCCAATAGCCAGGTCGAAGGTCTGCGGCTCTGCCTGCACATCTGCCGAGAGGGTAGGCCAGGAGGTCTGAACGAACTGTATGCCTACGTTCAGACGCTTGGCTATCTCTTTGGCCATTTCGATACAGAAGCCCCAATATGTGCCGTCTGCCTCACGAAAAGACAACGGACGATAGTCGCCTGTTGTCCCCACCAGCAAGGTGCCGCGCTGCTGGATGCGGCTGATGGTCGGCTGATAGTCGATTTCCGAGGGGTTGTTCTGTTTTGATGAACAGGAGGTGCTACTCGCCGTAAGGCAAAGAGCCAGTACGGCTAACAGCAATAATGTCTTAAGTCTTCTCATTATAATTATTTCAGCATCTCCTCAATGTCCTTCTCGAAGTCCTTAGGTTCTGTAGTGGGAGCATAACGCTTGACTATTGTGCCGTCCTTCGAGATAAGGAACTTGGTGAAATTCCACTTGATGTCGCTGTCCTTCTCCACGCTCTTGCTGATGGTCTTGAAGAGGGCTTTGGCGGCTTTGGCCTTCAGACCGTTGTACTCTTCTGTGGGGGCCTGTGATTTCAGATACTCGAAGATGGGCTGAGCCTCGGGGCCGTTGACATCTCCTTTTTTCATGATCTGGAATGTCACGCCGTAGTTCAACTGGCAGAACTCCTCGATCTTGCTGTCTTCAGCCGGATCCTGCTCCTTGAACTGGTTGCAGGGGAAGCCGATAATGACCAGTCCCTGATCTCTGTATTTCTGGTTCATTTCCTCCAGTCCCTTGAACTGAGGTGTGAAGCCACACTTGCTGGCGGTGTTGACGATGAGCAGCACCTTACCTTCGAACTGAGCGAAATCCAGTTCCTTTCCCTTGCTCGTCAGAGCCTTGAAATCATAAATCTTAGCCATAGTTGTATTTGTTAGTTGTTTTTGATGCGTTTCTTAAAAATCTGTGGCAAATATACACATAAAATCCCAAAGCATGATTAATTTGCCTTGGGATTTATGATTTATTGAGAATTAAAACGCTATGGGCACCACGACCTTGAATGTGATGTTACGTCCCATGTTATAGACTCCACGACGGCCCGTAATCACATTCACTGCTGCATATTTCAGTCGGCTCAGATGACTTTGGTAACCCTTGTTAAGCAAATTGTCGGCTGTGACATACAATTCGGCAATCTTCTTGCCTTTTATCTGAACATCGGTGCCTGCCGAGAGGTTGAGCAGGACATATCCTGGGGTTGCCGTCTCTGTATTGTCGGCGCTGTAGATGTGCGTCTGTTTCAGATAGCAGTCGAGAGCTGCGGCTATGTAGAGGTTGTTGAACGGGGAGCGATGAACTGCATTTGCAGTATGATGATGACTCATTGTGCTGTGCGAGTGGTGAAGCAGTTCCCACTTCAACTCCGATGTCCATTTGGGTGCTGGCGTGAAGGGAATATACTTGCAGTCCTTTGGCTGGTGAAGTAATTGAGCATCAACGTAGGAGAACGTGTTGGAGAAATGGACAGAGTGGATGGGGTGGACATCTACTCCAGCCTCGAAGCCCAACAGTCGGGCATCTCCTTGAGTGTAGGCATAGACAGGATAATCCATATCGTCAACGGAAATCTTCCGGTTATCACCTTTAATAAAGATGTAGTTGTTGATTCTATTGGCAAAGAGGGCCACTTGTGCCGAAATAAAGCGTGAGCTGAAATCAAGTCCGAGGTCCGCTTGCAGACTGTATTCGGCTTTCAACTGCTGACTACCTACTTCATAGCGAATGCTTCCTTCGTGAACACCATTTGATGCCAGCTCGCTCATATTTGGTGTGCGGAAGCCGCGAGCGAGGTTGAGCTTAAGGCTTAAGTTATCATTAATGTGGAATACGGTGCCTAAGCTGCCCGTCAAGCCATTGAAATGGCGAGAAAAATCCGCGAAACGCAAGGCACCGTCCTCCTCTAATGCGTAACCGTGCAGACGGCGATGGTCATAGCGAATACCACCGCTCAACGTCCAGCGGTCGCCGAAGGTCTTCATGACAGTTGCGTAGATGCCAAAGTCAAACAGCCGGTAGTCGGGAATCAAGTATTCATCGCCCTTGTTGTCCGACTTCTGGTACATGCCGCCGATGCCTGTGGAAAGTTTCCAACCGTCACCGAATTCGTCAGTCACATAGCGCAGGTCATAGGTCAGGGTGTGCATCTTGAAATACAACTCGTACTCACCCTCACTGTTCTCATATTCCTGACGTTGGTTTTGCTGGTAGCCTATGATTGCTTTGAGATAACCCGACGAGAGGTTCAGCGTGTTGTCCCATACGGCTTTGTAGTGTTTCACCTGCTGGAAGGGTAGTGTTTTGCTGTATTGATGACCCGTCCAACCCTCTGCATATTCCAGCTCGCCCGTTGTTTCGTTGCGCTCGCCTTCGACAATGCTTGGCGTCAGGTGATAGACCGAGGCCGTCAACCGCGAGTTCCCCCATGATTTATTGACACCAAGCATCAATCGTCCGGCCCACTCACGGAACTGCGAGCCAGGTACGTAGCCGTCATACGGGTTCTTATAAGCATGGGCCATTTTGCCACTGAATCGGGCATCCCACACAAAGCCCCGTTTGTTGCCTGCCACTGACAAACTATAACCGAAAAGACCGTTGTTGGTCTGATATTCAGAACCGACATTGGCTCGTATTTCACCTTCTACAAGGGTAGGCTGAGGATGAAGGATAACCACACCTGCCATAGCATCAGAGCCATACATCAGCGAGGCGGGGCCCTTCAGAATCTCCACCGAACCGACGCTGTTCCCGTCAACTTCTACGCCGTGCTCGTCGCCCCACTGCTGACCCTCCTGCCTGACGCCTTCGCTCATCACCACCACACGATTGTAACCCAACCCGCGGATGATTGGCTTCGAAATACTGCCGCCCGTAGTCAGTTGGCTGATTCCCGGCTGGTGAGCAATCGCATCAATGATATTTGTCGAGGCTGTTGCCCTTAACTCTTGAGGTGATATAATTATCACGGGGGCCGTTGCGTTTTTCAGTTTTGTGTTGCCCGTAACGCCCGTCACAGTCACTTCGTTCAGATTCAGATGTCGGAAAAAAACATCAGTAGAATCTTCATTATTCTGTGCAGCCACAGTTGTACAAATACACAACAGCAGCAAAACAAAGTGTTTTGCTTTCATATTTGATTGAATAATAGAATATTAAAAATGTATGTAATTTGTTTAGTGTGAAATCAGAAGGTCGGAGGCCCCCTGGTTACAATTGTGCCACAGCAGGCTCTATGACAAATGCATAAAGTCTGGGCACGGAATTTCTTACATACATTAATATACACCGTGACAGCAAGTATAACTGCCACGAACATCGGCAACGTCAGAAACTGGCACAGCACACATTCGTGCGCCCATGTCGCAATAGCCGTAAGATGGCCATGACAATTATGGTGCACGCAGTCACTACATTCTGTGTCAATTGCCTGTGGAGCTTCGTGGATATGAAGTGACGACAAAGCCAGCATCGGCAGGAATACTGCCAACAAAAAGAATGCTGATATTTGTCTCCGCGTCTCTGTCATTGCGGCAAAAATACAAAGATTTCCGCAATAACTTGATAGAGTTTGCGGAAATCTATAGTTTTTTAACGATTCACTCGCCGGAGTGACCTTATGATTCGATTATTGATGGCCTATAGCCCCCTCACCATTCGTCCCTTAGTCTTCGATGCTGTAGGTGATGTAGCCGATGAGGGCTACCTGCAGCATTATAATGATGGGGATGCCGATGGCGAATTTGCGATGACGGCAAGGTAGAGGAGTAAGAATTCTATGATGCTCATGATGGATGTTTTTTTGAGTTATTGATTCGGCAACACCACGCCTGGCAGGTGCTTCTTGAAGGGGCCGTTGATGGTGTAGGGGATGTGCTCGGCATCGAGCGCCTGGCGGAAGCTGCGGATGTACTTGTGGCCGGGGGTCACCAGGAAGAAGCTGACGCAGAAAAGCTGGCCGACATTCAACACTTCCAGCAAGAAATGCCCTTCGGCTAGGGTGTAGGCTGCACGAACATAGGGCTCCAGCCCTCCCCATTGTTGGTGGCCAACGTAGCTGATGTTGAACGTGGCACGGGGCTGGCTGACATAGCGTGCGTGCGTCATATTATATTTGCGTTTGTCGGCCAGCGTGGGTAGCGTGTCCGTGACCTCGTAGTCGGCCACCACGCGCCGCAGCTCGGCGGCAGCATTCTCGGGTGTGCGCTGCTCGGCCATCGTCTTGCGCGTGAAGGCTGACAACGCGTCCATGGACCATGAGGCCATATCTCGGGTGTAGGGGACATACAGCAGCTTCACCAGGTCGCGGTAGGAATTGGGACAGCCCAGGTCGTCGCAGAAGTTGTGCGTGATGCCGGCAACGATGGTAGCGGCCTTCTGCGGCAGCACCATGTCGGCGGCTTTCATAATCAGCACAGACAGCACGCTGGCGGGCGTGCCGCCGTGTTCACGGGCATAGGACAGCAGCGCCTCCTGTTCGATGTCGAAGGTGTAGTACTGCGGCGTGTAGAAGGGGCAGAGGGCTCCTATGACATAATCCTTCTGGAAGTAATGTGCCTCGCGGTCGGAAAATGGCAACGTGATCTTCACGTCGGGCAGCGAGGCCGCGTCGGGGTAGGCCGTCTCGCCCGGCAGCAGCGGCGAATCGGCCAGACGGATGCCCTCGCTGTCGGGCTTGACGCCGTAGGCTTCGCAGACATACTCGTAGAGGGTGGTCTTGACCCACTCCAGCATTCCGGCGGCACCCGTCAGAGAGTGGTGGATGTTGAAGAAGATGTCGCAGCCCACATAATCTATGAAGCACAGGTGGCCGTTCGCCTCTGCCGAACCGAGGGCGGGATTCTTCTTCTGTGTGGGGCACACGACAACGGGCTGCTCGTTAGGCTGCAGCACATAGCTGCCTGAAGCGTCCACCTCCACGCGAACGGCGAAATAGGGATAGCGCCTGATGGCTCTCTGGGCAGCGCTGCTGAGAACGGAGCCCTTCACCGCCTCGGTCATGACCACACGGATGCGAATGGGAAAACTCGGGCGCGGGCTCTTTGACGTCCCGTAAAGAAGATAGCTGTCTGGGTTGTATTTATACATCGTTCTGTGTCTTTAGTTTATACTTTGTGTTGATGTCACAACCGTCGCAACGGCCATATTGAGCGCAAAGGTACTACATTTAATGTGAAGAGAAGAAGAAATGGGGGATAAAATGATTGCTAAAGCGAAAAAACACTCTTCGCATACGATACCTGAAAATGAGTCTTTTTGTTTTGGGTGTAAGTTTGGAATATATCTACAGTAGTAGAAATTATTGATGGCTTATAGCCCGAAGCCCTATTGCACCAGAAGGAAGTATATCTACAGTAGTAGAAATTATTGATGGCTTATAGCCATAACATCATACAACAATAAATAAAATGAAATCTACAGTAGTAGAAATTATTGATGGCTTATAGCCTAGCCACTAACAACGTATTTAATTGCCTATCTACAGTAGTAGAAATTATTGATGGCTTATAGCCCGACCAAGTGGGACGTGACGGCTATCTATCTACAGTAGTAGAAATTATTGATGGCTTATAGCCTCATAATAATTAATGTTTATTGGGGTTAAATCTACAGTAGTAGAAATTATTGATGGCTTATAGCCAATTCGCATGGATGGACAGAGAGTATGAATCTACAGTAGTAGAAATTATTGATGGCTTATAGCCGGAAGAAAACCAAGGCAAAACATAAATAAATCTACAGTAGTAGAAATTATTGATGGCTTATAGCCGACACCGACGGACTAATCACCCAATTACTATCTACAGTAGTAGAAATTATTGATGGCTTATAGCCCCTGCATTATTGAAATGCGATGCAAATGTAGGGATAAATAGTTTATTATTAAAAGATTTCAACAAGAATATTGTGTTTAAAAACGTTAAGGGAACATCCCCCTATATATCTACTATGTTGTATATAGTTGGATATGAATACATAACATTAACCGTAAGAAGAAATACTACGTGAAGTCTGTATTAGAGGAACACCACGTCTTGATCTCGATGGATAGCATTACCATATTTCTTAAGTTTGATGGCATTTCCCTCTAAAATAATAACGCTGTCAGCTCCGGTGAAAGCCTTAGCAAACTGCTCGATCTTTAGAAGTAGAGTATCTGAGATTCGCTTCGTATTGTTAAACTCATAAACAGAATATTGAAGTCGAATAGCTCCATTCTTCTCCAACATCTTAGCAAACTTAGTGCGAACCTTGTCTTCTTTTATGTCATAGCTAATAATAATCATGAGGAGATGTCATTTCCTGTAAGCTGAACATCTGAGCCCATAGTTGAAAGATCTGTCCTTGATATATCTGACTAAGTTGATATTTCCGTTCTATCAGGTATTTCTCCTTGGACTTATAAATGTCTATTTTCCCCATTAACCTATATTTCTCAGAATAAACAGGCAGAGCTTGAAAAATATCATTACGTGTGCTACTTTTTTTCTCATCAACTGGTTTGTGAGCGATACGTCCCTGGGCCTGAGGCTTAGCATGGAAAAGACTTTCGTCCGTATTCTCATATACGTTGTGCAGGTATATGGAATACGGACAAAATATGAAGTCATTCAGGGTGGAAATGGATATATAGTCTTCTTCCATCAATCATCAAGATAAGGCTTAGTTTGAGCGAATTGGAGCCATTCTTTGTTAGAAATAGCCAATGACAATTTTTCACCCTCTTTTGATTCTTGTATTTTACGAATGACCCACAAACCTTTTCGAGCAATATTGTAGGCGCCGTTGGCATCTGCATTGTCGGGTAGAGTCGCGATATTATCACGACTGTCAAAGAAATGGCCACGCTCGTCGGCAACTGGTGACAGCAAATAGTCCACTTCCGAGTTCGTCCTGCTATTCCGCATTTGCAACAATAGTTTCATGAGTCCCATCAACTCCTTATAGAACTGTGCATCCGTTTGTCGATTGATGGCTTCTTTCAAGTTGCCGTTAATGTCTATATCATATTTATCAAAGAGTTGTTTGAAGGCATCTGTCAGCAAAAGCTCCTCATCGTCCCATTGATTATTCTTTAGAGGATTGCGGAATGTGCGTATTCGTGTTCCGTGAGTGCAGAGCGTCCATTGGGCTCGTGTTCCTTCTGCTTTGGTCGTGAAGACATCATAGTCAAAAGCGAACTCAAACCAGTCTTTTTCGACATTGAAACGAATGCTTTGGAATTTGGAAAAGAACACGCGTGCTTTTTCTCGAGTCTCGTAGCGAGTGTCAAACAGGTTGACAAATCCTGTCACAGGATCTATCTTACTGGTATTCCATGCAGGGATATAGAAAAGACAGCCACTTTGCTTGCCCAATTTGCGGAAGCTCTCAAATTTGTTAGCGAGTTGGATTGGATGGAGAAGTCCGCCAACAGTATTCGGATCTGCCTGTTTGTCTATATAACAGTTGAGTTTGTCTATGAGCATCTTCTCGAACTTTTCATAAACCTGACGTTCTATTTTCTGACGGCCACGCATAAATCCCGTATTTAGGTCTTCAAGAACTACTATGGCGTTGTATTCCACCATCATTTTGGAAATGATATGTATGACTTGACTCAGATAACCATCTTTAAGTTCCTTGATATTCTCAATGGTGTCCCAACTGCGACGCGCTGTTGTACGTTCTCCTTCACGCTTGACTAGCAAATCGTGGTAGTTGGTCCTATAAGTTATGCCTTTGTACTCATTGATGATTTCATTGAGAGTCATTTGCTTAACGATATTACCCTTCAGGTCTATAAGTGAGAGATAGAGCAGATGACGCTCACCTCTGTCTAAACCAATGATGTGTGAGAAGCCACCTTGCCTGATTGTGTCTTGAACAATCGGATTGATATTGGTTTGCCCTATAGACTTGAAGTTAATGGTGATAGGCACATGAAACTGGAACTTGTCAACGGTATAGCGTCTGTCCTTGATAATGTCGTATTCGAAGGTGCTGGTGCTATTCTCGTTGAGTTCGTTCTTGTTGGCAATAGCCATGTGAGCAGGATGGATAACCCTGCTTTCTGGTTTAATACTTGCTTTTCGATAGAATACTTCAGCCTGGCCATTCAGTTTATAGACAACATCGGCGAGATTGTGTTCATCAAAAAGCATCTTCCAGTAAAGTGTATGCAGGTTTGGGGTACCCTTGCTATACTCAGAGAAATCTTTGTTCCAAATACGGAAGAGATAGAGTTTTCCTTCTTCAACTAATTTATTTATGTATGAAACGGAAACATGATGATATGATAACATATATCCTTGCTGTTCCACTTCATGATAAAACCCGCTTATGTCCTCATAGCTTTCTGTTTCTGAAAAGTGAAAACCGAACTTGCACCAATCTTCATGTTTATTAATAGAACTTTTAAAGAAATCTATCAAACGGTGACAATCTGATAAACTAAAGTCTGCTCCTTTTTTGTGGGTACCTCGTTTATAACTGGAAATAATGGCTTCTGAGGGAGCAAACTCATTTATTCTCGATTTTGAAAAGAAAACCTTAGGCAGCATTTTATTGGCTCCTGGTAAAAGCTTATAATCAATCTTGTCATAGCATTCTCCTTCGGATGGCGTGACATCTGCATCAAAGATACGATTGGCTTTCTTGTTCATGATGCCAAGATAATAATATCCATCTTTACGCAATAGAACACCTGTACAATCGGGCTCTTTGTTGACATCCCAACCGCTCAACAACTGAGCATTGTCGAAATTCAGCTTGATTTTTTCTGTGCTATACGGTTTTCGTGTCAGCCAGTTCCTTACCTTATTATATAGAGGAGTAACTGCATCTAATTCGTCCCACATCATCTGGAAACTACCATAGAAGAGTTCATCTTTCTCATTCTCTTCTCCACTGCCAAGAAGAGGCTTGATAAAATGTTGGAGATCCTTGAGTGCATCGAGCAATGCCTTAATTTTGGCTACGGCATCCTTGTCCTGAGATAAGGTGTCGCCAGTATCTTTCATCTGAAGAATATGGCGTGCTTCCTCGTATGCATTCTCGATTTGTGCGAACAGGTTTTCTTTTTGAGTAGTATCGGTGTTGACTGCGCCTAATGCCATGAAGTAATCCTCAACTTTTCGAGGCTTATCATTGTCTATTACTGGTTGTGACAAGGCGTTTAAGAACTCGATACTGAAGCTCTTATGACTCTTGAAAATCTTGGATATTCTCTCCTCAAATGCATCCTCGCTTTCTTCTTTCTTTCTCGGAGTGGTAATTCTCAACTTCTCCTTGATGCCATTGGTGAACACATCATAGCGTCCGAATAGATGCTGTGAGATATCTGTAAGTGAGAGGTCGTTCGTAATATTAATCTGTGAGAGGTCATAATCATTTATATGTTTTAGCAACGACCTCAAAGACTCGTTCTCTTCTCCCATTAATAAGTCGTGGAAATTGCCATAGGTCTCATTTATGGCGGCAAGCATCATCTCATCAGAATCAAACTCTTCTGCCAACCAAGACAGTTTCTCACGGTCGCTTAGTATTTGCTTGTAGAGAGGAACGAGAAGCGGAAGTCTCTGTCTCTTATCTTTCTGTTGCTGATTATAAAGGTTCACGTACTCATTGACGCCTTTAATCTCAGTTCCATCATCCAATATCTTCTTACCGATAATATAATTATAGACTTCAATATGCGGTTGAGTCAGAGTCTCAGAAAAATAATCCAGATTGAATACTTCTTCAAGGCTACTAACATTCAGATATTCTTTCCAGCCTTCGAAGATGTCCACAAAATGTTCGGACACCGTAGTCTGGGCAATCTTCGCAAAGGCTTTCATGTTTTCCATGAACTTAGGCAGATTCTGATGAATAAGTCTGAAAGCGATTGCGGTTGACTTCTCTTCGTCAGAATACATGTTGGCACGGTTCTCATGGAAACCCGTGAAATAAGTGGTGAAGTCAGCGAATTGTCTTACAATCTTTTTGTCTTCTTCATCTTCAAGGAAGTCCAATAAGTCTTCACGTATAAGTTCTTTCTTGAAAATACGTTCATAAACTGAACCCTTTTCGGTCAAGCGTTTGACAATTATTCTACGTAAATTGTCTTTTACTTCTGTGAAAGCCGCTTCCTGGGCGTCAGTACGCTTAGATAACTCATATAGTTCTTGGTATTCTTCAAGAGAGTCGTGATGTCCTTGACTAACCATCGGAAGCTTAAAACTCCATAGCCGCTCTTTTATGAATTGTTTGTGGTACGCATCAATCAGCAACTTTACTTTCTTGTAATCTTCTGCACGTTGTTCGTCACGTTGAAGAATACCGCCTTTTTCGATATTCTCTTTAGTCTTTCCAATAGGTTGAAGTTCAAAGCGTAAGGTCTTGCTTACTGGGTAAAGGTTGGTAAATTGTTTCATCGTATATATAGTTTTATAAGATTTTGGGCACAAAGATAGCAATGGCTTGTTGCAAAATCTGTAACAAGCTCTGGTTTTTTACATTTTTTCGTATCTTTTTGCTGCTTTGAGGTGCTCGTCACGCAGTTTTTCCCTCAAAGAACCAGGCTTAAGGACCTCTATACGACTCCCTCTTGAAAGGAGTTCGTTAATGAAATCAATAGTGGGACTGACAAAGTATTTATAGTCTGTGTATTCTTCTCCTTCATGTATAACTTCCTGAGAATTATGAAGAGGGAGATCACGGATGTATTTCTGTTCATCGCCATAAGCGCGGATGACAATTTGTTGTGGCTTATTCTCATTACTGATGAATATGCCAAATGAATCTCTGAAGATTTCTTCTGCATTGAAATCCTTAGGTAACTCAAGGGGGATATCTGTGATACATGGCTTACTAATCCGGTCAAAGGCGAAAGCCTTAAACGGGACTTTTGGATTAAGGGGATTATATTCTATGGCGTACCAGCGTTGACGGAAAAGCTTGATACAACAAGGAATAATAAGACGTTCAGTTGGCACGTCGTCTTTATATTTTTGATATTTAAAGGATATGCGACGTTTTTGTTTCATCGCTTCAATGATAAGGCTTAACAACTTGCCTTCTATTGGAATGTTCTCAAGAAGAATGCGGTCTTGTAACGAAAGGCTTTCACTGACAATATTGCTTACGGTTAAGGCTGACAGCATCCATCGTTGTATGGAATTATCGCGTAATGAATGTGGATTACAGATAAAATATTCATTGGTACGCCGGTCACATTCTATATCAATTCCAAAAGAGTCAGCTATAGTATTTTTATAACGTAAAAAGGTATGACGAGTCATTTCAATTCCATCACTCATCTCTGTTTTCACCCATTGTTTGTTGATTTCTTCCAAAGTAATCTTCTCTTTTTGGCTGATTATATCCAATAACCAAACGTATTGGCGAAGTCTGTTGTATGCTTTCATTTGAATAAATGGTTAGTTGTCTAATTGTATGAGGGCAAAGGTAAGGCTTTTTTGTAAAAGGCAGCAAGAAAAACAAATAAAAAATTGTAAGAAGACCAAATAATATTGTTTGCCTCAATACAAAATGACTTCGGACGAAAGTATTCTCATCCTCCAGTCAAAGACACCTTGAAGGGTTGAGTTATACTCCACGGAGACTGCGCGTACCCTCCATGGAGACCGCGCTTAGTCTCCATGAGGTTCTAGTTCACGGTCTATTGTCTGAAGCCAATAAGAAAGTGTAAAGATTTTGACACAAAAGAATGGTCGGTCGGCGCCGTCTTAGGCAACAGCCCCTCCTCTTAGGCCCCCCTATATAGGGGGCCATAGAGGGGGGCTTTGCCTCCTATTTGTAAGGCTATTGGGGAGTAATGAAGTATGAATGAGGAATGAGGAGGGATGAAGGATGAAGGATGAGAGAGGAAGGATGAAGGATAAGGGTTGAACTCTCCATAGGGTTTAGGCAATTTGTTCATAGGGTTTAGGCAATTTATCCATAGGGTTTTGACAAAAAGTCCATGGGGGTTAGGCAAGAAGTTCATGGGTGGTCGGCATAAACCTCTTGGGGGATGAAAGAAAATGGTATTTTATCGTACCGAAATATACAAAAAAAGCAGGTAATGCCTTCTTATTGCGAATATTTGCTGTACCTTTGCAGCGCAAAACAAGAAACAGGTCTATGATGCAAGTGAATACTGAACTGAGGGAGTATGTCGAGTCTCATATCATTCCACGTTATGACTGCTTCGACCAGGCTCATCAGCGGGATCATGTGATGATGGTTATTAGCCAGAGCTTGGAACTGGCGGAGAGGTTGCATGACCACGAATATTTATGATGATTATATGGAGAATAATTCATGCACATTAAATGTGAGTTAATCCCATTAAACATAAAACTATAAATATGGCAATTATAATGGCTTTTATCAAACGACTGAAACGCTGGAAGCAGAGCTGGCCTGAACCACGAGCCACCTACAACTTCGAGATCACGGAGCACCACTGCCTCAACTGCGGCAAGGACTACACGGGCAACTACTGCCCTTACTGCGGCCAATCGTCCAACATCCGGCGCTTCACATGGAAGAGTATGATTACTGGAATTCTGGATGTCTGGGATCTCTCGGGCCGCTCGGTACCCAGCACCCTTCTGCAATTCACCTACCGCCCCGGATACCTGCTGCGGGACTACTTCAAGGGGCGCCGTCAGAGCTATTTCCCGCCCATCAAATTGCTCCTGTTGGTGTCGGTACTGACGCTCACGTTCGAATTCTTTGTGCCTCCCGTCAATTCAAGTGAGCAAGAGAATGAAGAAATCAGTGCCAAGGAAAAGGATAAATTTATGAAAGAATACAAGAGAATTTTATACAATTATATAGATGCCACTTTCAAATGGGGTGAAGAGAATTCGGGATGGGGTGCGCTGATGGTTCATTCGTTCTTCATCATACCCACGTTCTTGTTCTTCCGCCGTTCTCGCTCATATCCGAAAATCACCGTGCCCGAGTGTTTCTTCATGCAGGCGTATCTCTGTAGTGCGATGCTGATCTACTCATGTATATCGGGCTACATACGAGGCTTCATCTTTTTTTACTTCCCGATATTCTATTTGGCGTACCACCAGCTCTTCGGCTACAGCAGATGGGGCACCTTGTGGCGAACTTTGCTGACCGTGTTCACCGGCATTGTCATATTGCTCCTCTTTTTCATATTCTGCGCGTATGCCATTGCTCTCTATCTCGCATGGTTCCGTAATATGCCAATGGAAATGTAGGGCTAATGGCAAACGTAGAGAAACTTGTAATAAACTCTAAAAAACTATGAAAAAAGTTATCAGCACATCAAAGGCTCCAGCAGCTATTGGGCCTTACAGTCAGGCCATTCAGGTAGGCAATTTCGTATATACTTCCGGCCAGATTCCAATTGACCCTGCCACTGGGCAGTTCGCCGAAGGGGGCATCAAAGAACAGACACGCCAGTCGTTGCTCAACGTGAAAGCCATCCTTGAAGAGAGCGGCCTGACGTTGGGTGATGTAGTGAGGACCACGGTGTTTATGGCAGACATGAACGACTTTGCCGACATGAACAAGGTGTATGCAGAATTCTTCTCTGAGCCGTACCCCGCCCGTTCAGCTGTAGCAGTAAGGACTTTACCCAAAGGGGCTTTGGTGGAAATAGAAGTGGTTGCTTACCGCTAAGAGCCCAACCCATCATCACCCTAAACGGTAAAGATATAGATACCATAGTTTCGGGAGATAAAAGAAGATAAAGGAAGATATGCCGCTTTTAGCGGCGAAGATAGAGGACGATACTCTGTCTGCAGTTATTCTGCTGCAAAACTAACGTCTTTTATCGTCTCAGCTCTTTGTGAATTATTCTTCAAGCTTTTCTTTTAGTGTATCTGCACCGAAATAGTCCAGCACATAGACAGGGAATGCACTTAGCACTGCAACTTTTGGACATTTATGCAGAATATGTTTTTCCAGTTGTTTCTCAAAAATCAACTCTTGAGATTCTATTTTGTTCGGCAATTCAAACCTTCCATTCACCAAATAGTTCATCTTTGAAACATGAGCACTAATCAACTCCTGCCACACTTCCCGTGTGTATCCATTTATGTTTGTCAGCTGCTTCCTGCTTTCTGTCGGCACGATGGTTTTATAGTGGGGCTCCTTCATACAGGCATCCACATTCTCGCAGTCATCTTTATACGGACAATTAGCTCGTTTGCATTTTACGGTAAGTTCCTTGAAACTCTCCATATCTTTGTAGTGCCTGATGGCTTCCACCATCGGGTAGCTGATATAAAGCATGCCGTTATCCGTTTCATTG
>Ga0310691_10003644_pt1 | contig 18190 bp, 39 predicted proteins | sample 176DNAGHGlowgp2_FD_203887 | JGI IMG/M metagenome (GOLD analysis project Ga0310691, IMG submission 203887) | Sheep rumen microbial communities from Palmerston North, Manawatu-Wanganui, New Zealand - 1766 DNA GHGlow gp2 (v2) (version 2) | ecosystem: Host-associated > Mammals > Digestive system >...
ATTGTGGTATGTTCCTTCTCAGGTTAAGGCTATAGGACTTCCTTACGTGGAATGTGGCGACTTCATTATGATGAGCGCAAGACTCTCGATCGTCAGATCTTACGTATTATCAAGGACATTGAAGGGGATCCAGGCTATTACGGATTCATTCTCTTCAGATGGTGACAGGAAGCTTCCGCCTTATGTCCCGGATATAAAGACTCAGGCAAATGCTAACGCTCAGGCGATCACGAATGAAGCCAGCACAAGGCAGACGCAGATCACTAATGAAGCAGCGACACGTCAGAGTCAGATTAATGCCGAAGCAGCGACACGTCAGAGTCAGATCAATGCCGAAGCTGAAGCTCGAAGGAATGCCGATAACAATGAGGCTAGTATTCGAGCTAATCAGGTTCAAGCTGTTAATGTGCGATGCGATCAACTTGTATCTAAGGATGCTCAGATCGAGTCACTTGTAGCCACAAAAGCATCTATCACTGATCTTCAGGCGACAAATGCGACGATAGCTCATGTTAACGCGGAGGTTGTCAAAACGAATCAGCTTGTCGCGCAGAAAGCATCAATAACAGAGCTCAACGCGGTTCGAGCCACTGTTAACTACATTAATGCGCGATACGTCACAGCTTCACAAGTGACTACAGCTGTTAATAATGCATTGCAAGGATCGATTACTTGCGGCTCTCTTCGTACCGGATCGATATCGATATACGATGGATCTGGGTACACAAATCTGTATACGCTATTAGATCGAAGATATGTAAAGAGGTATTAGATGGATCTAAGAATAAGAGAGTTTTTTGACCAAATTATTAGCCTGGTCAATTTATATGATGACATTCCGCTTGAAGCGCGAAGATTAGCGCTCGAAAGCGCTATGTATAACACTGAAAGAGCTGCAAACAAAGCAATCAAAGAGCAGAATGAAAAGATGCTCCTGGAGGCGAACACAAATGCAGAAAACATATTCTCGAATAAATTGGGAGAATTATCCATCGGAAGCGACTCCGCTCAACGAGTCGAATCTGAACAGGATGGACTTTGCTCTTAACGAGATTGACGACAGAGTAATAACTCTTGACACAGAGAAATCGGATAAGACTACTGTTGATAATCTAATAGCGTCCATGTCTGTTGATGACGAGACGGGCGTTATAACTCTGACGAAGCAGAACGGATCAACAGTCACGATTCAGACGACTCTTAATAAGCTCGCTATTAACTTCGGCTATGATTACGAGACGCAAGAGCTTCTTTTGACTCTTAATGATGGATCCGTGGCTAGAGTCAACCTGTCCAGCCTGATCCAAAACAACGAATTTGCAAACACAGCGACAATCGGATTGTCTGTATCTCCGACAGGAATCGTCACAGGCAATATTATAGATCACTCCATAGGTGACGATCAGCTCAGGACGGATTATCTTGCAGATATCAGGATATCTGAAGCTCACGCGGATGCTTTTCAGCAAGCTTCCGAAAACTTTTCGCTCGATTCTGAAGCCTGGGCGAAGGGTACACGGGGAGCAGTCCCTGTCGGATCCGGAACTGACGGATTCGAAGATAATTCAAAATTCTATAAGGGAAGATCCGAAGCCTGGGCGATCGGAGAAGTAGAAGGCACTGCCGTTCCTGTATCCGATCAGACTTACCAGAATAATGCGAGATATTACACGGGAAGATCTGAAGCTTGGGCTGTTGGCAAGGTTCAAAATGTCCCTGTTGATGAGGGCGACACGACATTTCAGAATAATTCGAAATATTATTCAGATTTGTCAGCAAGTATCCGGGACGCGACTGAGCAGATAAGATCCCAGGCTGCTGATCTTCTTCAAAGTGTAACAGATAGACTCACAGGACTTCACATCATGATTAATTATTCAGATGGATGCCTATATTATGACATCAACTCTGGAATCAGATTAGTAATAGATCCCACTTCTGGAGATCTGCTCTATGAAGTAGTCGTATAAGGAGGAATCAAAATGATTAACGCTGGAAGAATCCTGATTATTCCTAAAGGCGAATGGACTAATCTGGAATCTTACGAGATGCTTGATCTTGTAACACGTGGAGACATAGCCTATATTGCAAGACAAGCTTCTGTCGGAGTTGATCCGGCAACAGATACGCAGCTAACTTATTGGCAGCCATTTGGCACAGCTGCCAAAATTGCAACTACATCCGTCCCTGGAATCGTAATGCCGGACGGAACCACGATCACGATCGACGAGACGGGACTTATAACGGCAGATCTTGGGGTATCGGATCTTAATAATGTTACCATCAGCTCGATCGCTAACGGCCAGATCCTACAATACAATTCAACAACTCAGAAATTTGAAAATAAGAGCCTTGGAACAGCTGCAGCTAGAAATGCGACTTCGGCCATTACATCCGGAAGCACAGATCTTATTGAGTCGGGCGCAGTTAGTTCGCTAAAGCAGACTTTAGAGACTACATTATCTAGTAAGCTTGGAACATCAGATATTGCCAACAATCTGACCACTACAACAGCCGGAAAAGTTCTTGATGCTACTCAGGGCAAGGCTCTTAATGATTCAATTACCAATAAGCACAAGATAACAAGAAAGACAGTTAATACAAGCTCATGGACTGCGGATACAAGCTCTCAGTCAGGAACAACTCTCTATAAGAAATCTATCGCCTTGTCTCATGTATACGTTGACAGTCCATCTGTTGATATCTCGACAAGCTCAGGAACAGGACTGCCAACAACAGCACAGCAAGAAGCGTATGACTTGCTTCAATATGTGACTGTTGATGGTACAACGATGTATCTATATGCATCAGCTATCCCATCAACGACATTTTATATCGGAATTGAGGGGGTGGACTGATATGGCTCAAAAATTGTGTCAATTAAAGAAAAAAGGTGGAAAAGCTGGGGTTTATGGCAATCCAATTTTAATTACCCAATCGAAAATTTCAAGTTATACTTTTAATGATAATTATGACTTGATTCAATTGGTTACTGGTAGAGTTGGAACTGATCCTCAATATAAACCTACTTTTCGAGGTGTTACTTACACATGGCTATTAGAGGGCGGTGGTAGTTCCTATCAAGGAGCTGGTTTAGTTTTTCAAAATGTAAAAGCTGGAGAAACTCTGAGTTTTAGCACTGCTATAGGATTAGCAATATATGGATATAAATTCTCATAATAAAGGAGGATAATTGTATGTTAAATAAATACTATGTTCTGGTTTTATCACTCAACAAATCGGGAGGCAACTCAGAAGAAATCATTCGCAAAGATGATTATAACAGCGCTGAGAGCACATACTATGACAAGTGCTCATCATACGCTGGGAATGCTCAAACAGGTTTTGTTGTAATCAAACTCCTTGATGGTTATGGTAGACTAATTGAGGGAAAAACAGCAACTATTGACAGACTACCACAGCCGGAGCCAGAAAAGTCATAAAAGCAGAATTTTGCGAATTAAGTCAGAGCCGCAGAAATGCGGCTCTTATTTGTTAGGGGGCTAACATATGGGAATTTTACAGTCAAGTGCATTAACTCTTATAGTCGGAGCTCTGGGAGCTCTGATCTCGTTATATCTTACATATCTTTTTAATCGCTTCACCAAAAAGACAGAAGAATACAGAAAGAAACGAGAAGATCAGGAAGCTGCAGCTCTTAAAAAAAAAGAGCAAGACGATACTCTTATTCTCCTGATCTTGAAGATTGAGCTCAGATATGTCATTGACAAGACCAATGAGCGCGGATTCTATACAGCCGACGAGCGAAGGCGCTATCAATTCATGTTTGACGTATATAAGGAGCGCGGAGGCAACGGAGAGATAGAACGCGACTTTCTGAAGCTTGACTCGCTGCCTTATGAAAAACAATAATCTCATTTTTTTGCATTTTATATGCGTTTTTTGAAGATTAATCTCGATTTTTGAAAAATATTTTCGAAATCGTGAAATTAAAATGGGAAAGGAGCCCACTATGACGAAGGAAGATTTTATCAGGAAGATTACATCAAGGAAATTCGCAAGCGCTCTGCTTGCCTTTATTACAGCTATTCTTGTAGCCTTCAATATGTCGGAAAATCAGATAGCTCAGATTGTAGCTATAATCGGCTCTTTTCTGACCTTGATATCGTATATTTTAGCAGAAGGTCAGATCGATGCTGCAGCTATTAATAGCCAGGCAAAAGAAGAACCTGACTCCCAGAAGGAAGAAGAGGAAGAGCCATGATTATAGCTGGATATGGGATTGACGTATCTCATCATCAGGGTAAGATTAATTGGCAAAAGGTCGCCAGATTGGGGATCACATCAGCCGGGAATCTTCCTGTTAATTTTTCAATCCTAAAATGCATATATGAGTCTCAGAATCATCGACCAGACGAACGATTCGAAGAAAATTATCAAGGATGCATCAATAATGCAATTAATGTCGGGATATACGTATATCATGCGAGTGCTTCCCTGGCTGATCCGGTAGCCGAGGCTGAAGCTCTCGTCAGAACGCTCAACGGAAGAAAGCTGCATCTCGGTATCTGGCACGATCTTGAAGACAAGTCTTTGAGAGCTGCCGGAAATCTCGCGATCCATAAGATGCTCAAGATTGAAGATGAGATCCTAAAGAGCCATGGATACACGGATATTGGTATATATTGCTCGAAGTATTGGCATGATTCTGTATTAGATAAAAAATATTTAAAAGCTAAATATAAATATTGGTGGATCGCTCGATATCTTAAGAACGATCTTGGCCAGATCCCGCCGGAGTCCATGAGCCCGGAGAAATATGCAGATACCTGGCAATTCTCAAGCAAGGGAAAAGTATCAGGGATTGCCGGAAACGTAGATCTTGACGTTGACTTTACGGGACTAGCTGCAGCTATGGCCAAAGATCTCCCAAAGTCCGAAGATGGATTTATTCCATCAAAACAGGGCATTAAGACTGTAAAAGTCACAAATAAGCTCAATATACGTCTAAGTCCTGAGCTTGGAGATAACATAATCGGCCAGCTTCCCAACGGAGCAAAAGTCAATGTCACAGAAACATCCGGGAAATGGTCAAAAATAGAAGGCTGGGTCTCCACGAATTATCTAACATAATTAAAATTGTAATTACGGCCGCTGCATCTCGCAGCGGTCTTTTTTTATGCATAAATAAATATTGTTACGATAAATTGATAATTAGTGATATACTTAAGTAGTAACTCCTACCGAAGTTACGAAATTGATTCTTGCGCCAAATGAAGCCGGATGAATTGGCCTTCCTCCGGTTTCATTTTTTTGCAAAAAATTCTGTCCAAAATTCTGTCCATCCATTTTTTAAACGCTGTAAATAAGCGCATCAAAGCCGAAATTAATACGGGTTCGATTCCCGTCAGCAGCTTCAATCTAAAAAATCAGATATAAAGCGGAATGACTCTCGAGGTCGCTCCGGCTCTGACTTTCAAAAATAAAAAAACTTTAATTCAGTTAAAACAATTTTAATTGAATTAAAGCTTTTTTAATTAATTTCTGTCCAATATTATGTCCAATATCTTGTCAAGATATTATTTGATTTTCGTTTTGTGTTAAGATATTATTTTTATTTTCGTTTTCTGTTTTGAGCTCATCCTTAAAATTCTCTGAGAAGTAGTTATTTATTTTTGCTACAAAAACATTGCTCTGTGACTTGAGCGGATTCCGATAAACTTCTTTCATTGTCTTATCGGTTTTATGACCGGAGCGCTGTTGGATGTATTGATCCGGGATCCCGATCGCGTGCATCGTCGAAATAGTGTAATGCCTCAAATCGTGAAAACGGCACTTAAGCCCGAGGCGGTCTCTGAGATTACAGAAGCTTGATGTAAAATAGTCTGGAGTGTGAGTAAAGATGCGTCCTGTCCCTTGACCGATTAAGTCAATAACTTCCTTTGAGTAAATGACTTGTCGAGTCGACTGTTTGTTCTTGGTATATTTTTTATGAATCCATTTATTGTTATGGTCTAAAACTACAGCGCTATGTACATAGATCGCGTTAAAATCTCGATATATATCTTCATAAGATAATCCGCAGATCTCGCTCCGCCTCAAGGATCCAAAAGCGCTCAAAATTATAGCCAGGTGTAATTCTTTATTTGGCCGACTCAGTTCCATCAGCTTCTTGAGATCATCATCATCCGGAATATGTCTCTCAATGGCTGCATCAGCTGGAAGCGTATAATTATATCGTCTATCAGGGTTATTCTGTTTTAAGGCCGATCGTAAGAGACTGATAATATTGTCTACAGTCTTTGGAGCAAGATGAAAAGCCAAATCGTTAATAAATCTCTGAATATCCTCGTTCGTTAGGTCGCACACTTGTTTATCTCGAATGCAATCAAAATAATTTTTCTGCATTCGCTCATATTCAAGAATCGTCTTGGGGGAGCATACAGCCGATCTTGAACTGATATATGATGTGATAGCGAAATCGATTGTCGGGCTCTTCCTATCTTCCTTGCGCTGCATCTGATATTGAGCAGCCAGAAACTCCGCCTCTTTTTTGGTGGGGGCGGTAAAAGCTTTCTGGCGATATTTGCCGCTGGCATCCTTGCCAGCTGAGACTACGACTTTATACTTTCCGGATTTTGTTTTCTTAGCTTTCATCTCGTTCTCCTTCGAAAAGGTATTATCCTGAATTCAGATTCTTTTTTTCGACGCGCTCAATGCCAAGAATGCGATCGACAGCTTCTTGCATAGATGCATTTTGTCTATAAGCTATGATAACAGCTCTTTCATGAGGCGATAGCCTCATCGACTGCTCACCGCCGATTATATCGGTCTTTTGGCAATGCAGCGCAACACAAAGAGCCTCTATCATTCCCATCTTGGGCTCAGTCCTGTTGACTTCCCAGGATGAAATCGTCTTGTCAGATATAAACAGCTTTTTTGCGAGCTCTGATTGTGACATTCCCTTTTCTTCCCGAAGTCTTCGGATGTTATCTCCAATCATGTTATCGTCCTCCGATAACAATTATACTCTACATAATAACTGTTGACTATCTACAATTTGTAGTGTAAGCTATCTATAGAAATAAATCAAGAAAGGCAATACCAATGAAGTTATCAATTTACCAATGGAGAAGAGCGAAAAATATTTCGCAAAGAAAGCTTGCATCCCTTCTGGGAGTGCATGAAAATACTATTAGAAGCTGGGAGAGGCATCCGGAACGACTCACAGTCGAAAAGGCTGAACGAATCGCTGAAGCGCTTGACGTGCCGCTTAACAGCATTATTTTTAGCTCTGTCACTCTACAAAATGTAGAGGATACAATATGAACGGCCAAGAATTCAGAGCGACCATAAAAAAATACATGGAGCTCAGAAATATAAACGGATTTAAGGGACTTCTTGAAGATAAGATGCTCGGGAGTTTTCCAACTTTTAGAAGAAAATGGGATAATCCGGAAATGTTCACGATATACGAGATCGATTACTTGATCCGTAAGCTTAACGTTAGAAGCTGCGATCGGGCAGTCCTGAAGGGCGAGTCCGACAAGGCGACTCCTATTGATCTTTATATCACGGAGAAGGGAGCCAATAAAAATCGCGCCTAAGATCGGGAAATCTTCAGGCGCGAAAAATTAAATATCACAGGGAGGAGTTAATGCATCAAACATTAATCCAATGCACTGCGCTTATATCTGCGGTAACGCTGACGACGTTGGGAGCGCCGACAGCAACCTATCAGACTCATGATTCAAGCCTTTTGGTCGAGGTCGCTGAATCGATAAATAGTGAAAAGATAAGTAAGAAAACGTTTAAGATGCAGTATACATCAAGTCTTTTCGATTTATATCTTATCGAAAATCCAATAAATATGCAATCTGATAATATTGATGAAATTTCTAAGTGTAAAATGCCGGAAATTGGATATATTTCAGAGTACGAGTTCAATCTTCTCTGTCAGCTGGTGGCAGCAGAAGCGGAGAATCAATGCTTTGAAGGCAAAAGAGCCGTTGTCGGGGTCGTTCTTAACCGATCGGAACACGGCTGGCCTTTTGAAGCTGGAATCGAGGGAGCGATATTCCAGGAAGGAGCATTCTCATGCATTTCAGACGGGCGTTTTTTTACTGCGTCCGAATATGTAAGCGACGAGGACAAGGAAGCTGTTGCTGCAGAATTATCTGAACGTAAATATTCAGAATATTTTTATTTCACAGCTGGCCATTATGGCGAGTACGGCACTCCGGCCGAACAAATCGGAGATCACTATTTTTGCACACTATGATCAATCATAAGGGGAGGGAAGAGATGATCAAGGACGAAAATTATTTCGTTATACATGGCTGGATGCTTAATAGGCTCGGGCTAAAAGGTACAGATCTTCAAGTTTATGCCATCATTTATGGATTCTCGCAGACAGAAAAGCAAAATTATACGGGCTCCGCGATTTATTTATCAGAATGGACAGGATCTACAGTTAGAACGATTAGAAATAGCATTTCATCGCTTTGCGGTAAAGGACTGCTAAAAATAATCAAGAAAGACGCGACACACAGCGAATATCATGCTATAGTCCCGGACTTCAATATGGTGAAAAATTTTCATCATAATGGTGAAAAAATTTCACCATCCAATAGTGAAAAATTTTCACCATCTATGGTGAAAAAATTTCACCATAATAGTGAAAAAATTTCACCCAATAATATTAATAACCTAAATAAAGACTTATATAAGATAGATAGTATGTCTGGCTGGCTGGCAGATAAAAAGCCAAATATTCCTTCCTTGGAAGAAGTAAAAGCATACGCGGCTGAAATGGATCTTAAGTTCAATCCGGTCAAATTCTACGAATACTACCAGGAGAAAAAATGGATCAAGAAGAACGGCGAGCCCGTCAAAAGCTGGAAGCTCACTATGTGCCGATGGTCAGATACCGAAGTTGATCCCAAAGAGAAGGCAGCAGAGGCTAATAGTAAGACCAGCTTTCAGCAAAATGAATACGACTTCGAGGCTCTTGAGCGAGAGCTAAGAGCTAATTGACATCATAGGGGGAGCTAGGAATGCGGCAAGAACTAGAAACGAAGTTAGTCAATTGCCTTTTTCCATACAGGGCAAAAATACCTTACGAGGATATCAAAGCACAGATCACTATTATCTTGTCAGAATACGAGATCGAGAAGAGACATACAGAAGTCGCGATCAGAGACGAAGACAAGAACAAGAAATATATAGCTATGTTCCTGGCATCCAAAGCAGCCGGGGGAAGGACAGAAAGAACGCTTCACTGTTACAAGTCTTATCTTGTAAGAATATTGGCGGCTATCGGTAAGAACGTTGATGAAGTCACAGCTGACGACATAAAGCTATATCTTGCCAAAAAGCTCCGCGTGGACAAGATCAAAAAGACAAGCGTTGACAACGAACGAAGAGCACTATCAACTTTTTATGGTTGGCTTTATGCCAATGAGCATATAAAAAAGAATCCTATGGCCAAAGTCGAGGTGATGAAGTTCGCGAAGCCCAAGAAGAGAGCATTTTCGGATATTGAGGTTGAAATGCTCCGGGATAATTGTCAGACCGAGCGCGAGACGATGATAGTCGAAGTGCTGCTATCTACTTGGTGTCGTGTCTCAGAGCTTTGCAATATTCGTATCGATGAGATCGAGGCAGATAAGATCCTGGTTCATGGTAAAGGCGAAAAAGATAGATTTGTTTATTTGAATGCCAAGTCAAAAATGGCCATACAAAAGTATCTTGACTGTAGAAGCGACTCGAATCCGTATCTTTTGCCAAGACTAAAGACTGCCGGGCAGCTCCAAGAGCTCACCAAGGGAAGGAAGCGAAAAGATCTAAAACAATGGTATAAGGATCCTGAGAACGTTCATCCTGAGCTTCCAACAGATAAGAGCACGATAGAAAGCATATTAAGGAATCTGGGAAAAAGAGCCGGAGTTAACGACACGCATCCGCATAGGTTCCGAAGAACGGGCGCGACTTTCGCGCTTCGCGCTGGGATGCCATTTATGACAGTTTCAAAGCTTTTAGGCCATGCAAACATAGCAGTAACACAAGTATATTTAGATATCAATGATGAGGACTTAGAAAATGAGCACGGGAAGTATGTCAGATAAAAAGAAAAAAATCATAGAGATGATCCAGAAGATGTCTGGGGAGTATTCCGTTTATCAGATCTTCGATGATTGGGTCTCAATGTTCGCTATAGCTGTAGCTAATCAGGTGGTATTCGATCAAGATCGCGAAGATGTATATATCCAGCTATCCCAAAAGCACAAAGACAAGATAGAAAAATTCTTTGAGCTTAACGGGCTTTTAGTAGATGCGATGGAAGAAGGCATGGAAGATATTCTCGGATATATCTATATGCATCTGGAGCTAGGCAGCAGCCGGACAGGTCAATTTTTTACTCCGTATAACATCTGCAGATTGATGGCACAGATGGCGCTTAAGAAGGCACCGAACGAAGAATTATACAATTGCAACGAGCCATCATGCGGCGGAGGTGGCAATATTATAGCTTTTGCTGAGGCTCTGAAGAACAAGGGAATTAATTACCAGGTCAAAATGAGGGCGACCTGTCAGGATATCGATATAAGAGCGGTTTATATGTGCTATCTGCAATGCTCTTTTTATGGGATTCCGGCTATTGTATTTCAGTCTGACACGCTCAGAGATCCGGAAGGCCAGACAAGCACGACGGGGAAGCTTTACACTCCGCAGTTTTTAATAAATATGGCAATGTAGCTTAATCTTTCCGTTTTATTGGACAGAAAACGAACCCTAAAAGTCCATAGTTAGTCAAGAGTTAGTCAAGAGTTAGCCAAGACCAAAATTTGCTTAAATGTGGGAATTCTCACAATAGCGAGGATAATATGCGACTTGATATCTATATATCGACGGACGTATTAAGTCCAAGACCAAGACAAGGATCATATCACGCTACATGGATCGGATACGGATCATCCGGGCATAAGGTTGGAGAGGATGGAACCTTCGATTCAGCTTATGGCAATCAATACGGGCTGCTTGTTATGGCGCTCCGAGAGGCAGCAGAGCATATCAATCAAAATGCGCGACCAGAAGTCCGAATATGTTGCAAGAACGGCCTAATTATTCAAGGCCTTAAAAATCTAAGAACCTGGGAGCAAAGAGACTTTAAACGCAAGAACGGACAGCCGCTAAGTCATGCGGAGGATTGGCGCTTCATTGCGTCAAAATTGAAGGGGCTCATGTACAGAGCAGAAAGGGGCATTGATGGGAAGTAAGTCGGTGATAGTTGAAAACGAACATTGGTCAGTGATATCCGGGGATCAGGTGGAAGCACGACATCATTTGATCTTCGGAACGGGTAAAAGAGATCTGGCAGAAGAGGACGGACTTTGGATTCCGCTCACTGCTGACGAGCACACGACCGGAGAACTTATCCGAAGGTTGCATGATAATCCGATGGCCGAAAGTCTATCAAAAATCGCCGGACAGCTCGCATGGGAGAGTGAATATTATCGAAAGGTGGCTCAGTGCGCTCAGTTTTCTGCGCGTCGGGCTTTTAGGCTTCGCTATGGTAAATCTTACCTTTAACTTTACAAAGGCGCTCAGACGGGCGCACGCAAGCGCAGAGTGGTATGTCGATAGGTCAATTAATAGAGAACGAGAAAACGTCAAAAGCCGCATAAACTCAGAATTATCGGGATGTTGGCGCTGCTCAGGACGTGAAAAAAATCTTTGCGAATGCTGCGATCATAAAGCGGAAGCTGAGAGGCTTGAAAAACTGCTATAAATGTGAGAATTCCCACAAAAGAAAGGATTTTGAAATGAAAAAAATCTTAGTGGTAGATGTGCCGGAACATATAACAGAGGTCAGCATATCATATTCGAATCTTTTAGGCGCTCGATTTGTAGGCCGCGCAAAGCTCCACGCGCTCCCAAAGCCCAAGAAGGTAGATGTTGACAACTTCATAGATGCATCAATCCAGATGTGTCAGGATGCCGGATATAACAAATGTATAGACGATATCGCCAACTTGTCAGAATAGGAGGCCTTATGGAGTGGAAAGTAGGTAAAGATCTTAGGATATTCTCAGCTTATCCATACAGAGCCGAGAAGGTCAGAGATAAATACAAGCTATACAGATACACACAGGATCCGATCTCGAAGCGCTGGACGATGGAGCTTTTAGGCAAATTCACAGAATTTGAGGACGTTGATAAGGCGGCAGAGGACGACAAAAAGCAAGGGAGGCTATTCTGATGATGTATAGATGCGAAGTTTGCGGAAAATATTATGAGCATTCCGGGCTAGGTCGGAAGCCGAAGACGTGCTCGCCTGAATGTGCTCACGAACGAAATATCACGCGTCAAAGAGAATATTGGATGATATACAAGGATAAGATCAACTCGGATCGAATCCAGAAGAAGATAAAGAAGAAGCTGCCAAAAGAAAACACACTTGCAGAGATCAACGAACTGGCCAGAGAACAAAATCTAACTTACGGCCAGATGCAAGGAGTTTTCTATTGCCAAGAACATCCGATCAGGTGAAGAGAGAGGGGGATAAGATGAATCAAGAAGCGCATGATATTCTTAACGCGGTTAGAGTTATAGATTTGCAGATCTTAAGGCTCTTAAGCAAAAAGAAAATGCTTGAGAGCTGCCTATATCCATCCGGGATCCGATACGACATTGATAAAGTCCAAGGAAGCCCGGAAAATCAGCTTGAGAAGCTTACAAGTGAGATCTTCGAAGTAGAGCGCAAGATCCGGGACTTATATTCGTCGAAGCTGGACAAGGCAGCAGAAATCGAAGCGTTAATCAACCAGGTCGAATCCGAAGAATACCGCACGATCTTAATGCTCCGGTATATCGGCCATATGAGCATCAACAAAATAGCAGAGTCAATGAGTTATAGTCCTGACTGGGTATACAAAAAGCATCGCAAGGCCGTTGATGAGGTCGGGAAGATCCTGAAGGGAAGGGAAGAATGACGATAGATGAATTGATTACCTTTTGCGAGGAAGAAGAACATGGATGTAGAGTAAGATGCAAAAGATATGATGATGCAAGCGGATTTACGAGAAGTAAAGATAAAAGTGTTAGAACCGCAGACGCAATCACAGAAGAGGTTTATGGCGATTTTTACAAGGAAATATCAGCTACCATGCGCAAGTATCAGAAAATAAAGAAGATAGCAAATGATAAGAATATCAACGGAGATCTATTGAGAATGTCAGAAATAAGGTGGGTTCTGAAAGATGGGGATGATGATTGAATTATTGTTAAAGTTAGTTTTTTGTCATTTAGTGGGCGATTATGTATTGCAAAGTGATTTTATAGCCAAGTCAAAAGGCGAGAATTGGTATCATTTGTTTGTTCATTGCGTACTATATTGCTTGCCATTTTATGTGGTGTTTGGATTTACATGGGATCTTTTATTTATATTCTTGACTCACATTTATATAGATGCACTAAAAGCTAGATATAAATTAATAGATTATACAGCTGACCAAATAATGCATTACTTAATACTATTGATATATTTAGTGGGGTAGAAGATAGAAATGAAGATTGATGAAGCTATAACAAGATACAAAAAGAATTCCGAGTATGAGCGCACACATGGCAATTTACAAGGCCACTTAGAGTTTAAACAGCTTGCAAAGTGGTTAGAAGAGTTAAGAGCATATCGCAATATGTACCACAAGGAGCATAAGGATGATTGTTTGCGGGTAGAAGTACGCAAACCATGTATCAATTATGAAGATGGGTGCGAAGAATGGGCTGGGTGTCCTTGTGTGCATTTCAAAGCCAGAAAGTGAGGATAGGAAATGAACCAAGACGGAATATATTACAAGGTAGCAGAAGAATATAACATTTTCAAAAGAAAAAAAACAGAATTGATGCGTAAACGAAATGACATCCAAGCGAAGATAGAGATGATAGAAGAGATTCTGATTGAGCTGGATGACATACTTAGTAAATACGGAAGTCATATCTATGAGCATTTCGAAGAGAACGAGCCACAGGAAAGCGAGGCCTCAGATGCATGATTATATTTTAGCTATTATTCTGATTCCCGTTTATATCTTATTAGCTCTTTTAGGAAGAAGATTTCTGACATTTGCGCATGGATACGAAAAGGGATTAGAAGACGCGGAAAAAATAAGGAAGATAGAGGAAAAGAGGGATCTTGATAAAATAAGAACTGAGATAGAACAGTTACCAATTACAGATACTGCAATACGATTGGTGGATGAAATTCTTGACAAGTACAAGGCAGAAAGTGAGAAAACGATATGACTAAAAAAGAATGCGCCATAGTAATGGCTTACACCGGAATTACAATGTTATCAGGCGAAGATTTTAGAATATATCATAGATATATCGAGGATATCATGGGAAGGCCTGTCTGGACTCATGAGCTGGCAAGTGAGTCCGTGGTTAAAGAAATCAAGGAAAAAAGCAGATATGATTTTTTAAAGCTGTGCGAAAGTGCAAAATTTGCAGCTTTTGACGATAGATCCAAGGTTGGAAGAAGTCAGCTGGTAGCTCTTTTCGATCGCTTCCGGAAAAGAGTATCAATGCACCAGGAGAAAGTTCTTGATGAGGATATGATCGACTCCGGAACAGCCGTGCAGATACTATGTGATCTGCTCTGTGAGCTTGGAGTATGGGATGAGGGAGAAGAGCCGGAAGTATGAAATTAATTTTAATTGGCATAAGCATTTTATTGATGGTGATAATCTATAAGCTTTGCGAGATATCAAATCAACTGTTCAGCTATTACGTATCAATCAAAGATTATTTATATTCGATCAGAAAAGCAATAAAGGAGCGTGAGCATGAGTGATGAGCTAATTGTATGTAGTGCAATATTGATCTTATCAGCCATAATAACAGCTATATCGATAATATATATACACGCGTTTTTAGCAATCACAAGGGCGGAGGAATGTCAAAAAAATGAAGGGGACACTATTCGAGATCCGGTTGATAAGCTCCGGAGAGTACCGGAAGATCTTCATTCGGGCGGACAATCTGAAGGATGCAACCAAGGCTGTATCCGAGAAAATACCGGGAGAAATTAAAATAATATCAATTGAATCAAGGGGAGAAAGTTATGGAGATGCTAAACGAGAGAGCGATCAGGATAATCGAAGAGATTCCGATCGAGACGGACGAACAGAAGGCAGCGCTGGAGCTGGCCACGGAAGCTCTAAAAATGTTTAAATGTATTGAGCTTGCTCCGCTGGACGATAAAGCTTTTTACGCCTTCAGACAAGATCAGGTCTTGCATATCTATTGCAAGACAGAAGAAGATATGAACAGCGCAATAGCGATAATCAAGAAAGGATGGGAGAGCAATGATTGAAGACATGAGCGTGTTCACCAAAGATGTATCTAATATCTTGGCCGCGGTCAATGCGATCATAATAACCAGGTCAAAGCTTCAAGGTCACAATCCGAATCTTTTTTTGAAGCTGGTATCAAAAGGAAATGAGTACCTGGCCGATATCGGGAACTTTTCGGAATATACTCCGAGAAATATAGATGTTGTTAGGCAAATGGACGAAGAAGAGCTTGCTGAATTCATATTTGGAATACATGAGCTTATTAAAAAGCGCTCAGATTTGACTGAGAAAACTCAAAAAGAAATGATTATTCGGATCCTTGGAGATGATAATGAAAGAGTTTTTAAAAAATGAGCGTATGGGATAATTACGAATGTGATGGACAGATGAGCCTTAACGATTGGCTATCCGATCGGGATAAGGTCAGAGAAGTCGGGATCATTGGACTCTGTGATGATCCGATCTGCTCGAATTGCGGCTATGAATTCAGGATGATTGAGGATAATCGATACAATCTGAAGAATGAAATTGATATAGATCGCTGTCCGCGCTGCAAATGTAAATTAGATTGGACAAGGTGGCACAGAATCAACGAAGGAGAGAATAACAGATGAAATTTAAAGAGATGATTGACACGTTAACACAAGACTATAGTGTTTTGATTCGAGACGAAGAAAATGAGAATGTATGCAGCACTAGAACAGATTCAAAGGGGATAATTCCATATTTAGACAAGGATGTGATTAGTTGGTTCCCAGACGGCACGATGTTAAAACCGGTCAGCTTTACTGTGCAGCTTAAAGGGGTGTAAGAGATGATTAATATTGACGGGAATAAAATTAAAATAAAAGGGAGTACATTGGATCTCGTAAATGAGTTCGGACTGTTTTATGAGTTCCTGCAAAAAGAGCATCCTGAGCTCCTCGATAAGATGATTGATTTTGTCGAATTTTTAGACAAAAACGATGCAACAATCCGCATCACCAAGGATTTTAAGAAGGAGTAAGGAATGGATCCATTAACAAAGCTTGAGAATCAGATGCAAAATGAAATGTATAAGCAGATTCGACTATATTTCAGCGCGACAGGAATCGCTTTGAATCAAGGCTGGGGATGGAAGCATGACAGAATTAACAAGCTTCTGAAGGAAACTCAAAAAGCCTGGAACGAGTGCGGAAAGGACAACAATAAGTCAATGGTCGAATTGCTTGAAGATGAGACCGGAGTAGAGCTGCAGAACGGATCAGGCAAGAGCTGGCGAGAATATGCATTCTTGAATAATAACCATCCGCTCAACTCAAGGCAGCTATCAAGGCAGCAGATATATTTCATGAGAAGGCAGCAGATGACTTGGATCGGATCGCTCGTATTGGCTTGCATTCTGCTCGGAATCCATAGGCGCGAAGGCTTTGGGCCTGAGAGAATCCAGAGATTGTATGACCAGATTATCGAGGTAGGAGAAGCGAGCAAATGGAGCGTTGACAAGCTCGACAGCAAGCTTATGGAGCTTGTAGGGCTATCAATCAATGATGATTTTCTGAAGGGAGCAGATACATGAAGATGATTCGGAAGGTAGCAGCCTTGCTTCTGATAGCAACGATTCTGACGGGCTGTGATGCCTGGGAAGAAGATAAAAAGATAATAGTTGACTATCGGTATACATCAGAACACTACGAGAAGGAAACAGAATATCGCAAGGAATACAGCTGGCTAATTGAGGATTATATCAATGTACCTTATGAAGTCGATCGCTATTATCCGGAGAAATATGAGCTTCTTTGGGAAATAACTTATCAGGATGGACACAGCGAGAGGCATTGGAAGGACTGCACAAGATTCGAATATGATAATGCGAGAATGGAGCTAGGGGATATTAATTAACCACAAATAGATGATCTGGAGGCAGCAGATGACTAACGAAGAAAAGCTTAAGAAGATCTTCCCCGGGATTATATTTATTCGTTTGATGAAAGAAAACAAAACTCAAGCGTTGGTGGTCTCTGACGAGTGGCTTAATGCTGAATATTTGGAGCCACCAAAAGAAAGCGAGGAAAGCGGAGTATGATTAAGGCTAAAATTCAACTTTTCGATGATTCTTCGGGCAAAAATATCGGAGAGCAAAAGATTGTATTACCAGAAGCTTGTACTTTTTATTATTTACCAAACACGGAGGCGACTGTCGAATTTAAGTTTGATTTTTCGACAGAAGATCCGGCAAGCTTGCTTGAAGGTCTTAAACTTGGGGACTTTAGCATAATAAAAGCTTTTTAATATTGGCGCTGAAACTTTCCAAAAAAAATAAATTAGTTGGTGATAAAATGTAAGCTGAAAAGAGTGGTCAAGAGGCAGTCCTTGGCTGCTCTTTTTGATTGCACAGCTATTTTGCTGCTGTTCATACTTACCCCGTTCCGGAGCTGTCTGACTCCCCTCAGGCAGCTCTTGGATTGAGGAATACCGGAGGGGTCGAAAATTATGCCGTCCAAGTCAAATCCACGATATAAAAATGGTACCCTCCGCCGGAAACACCGGGCAAGATTCAAAGCAATGAATGCTCCCTGTGGAATATGCAAGGGCAAGCTCGGGGAGATCCATTATGATGAGCCGAGTGATGCTAAGCATCCGCTCTCGTTCGTTATCGACGAGATTAAGCCTGTATCCCGATGGAAAGAATTCGGCTACCCATCCCCAGAGGCTGCGGCGAATGATTGGAACAATCTTCAAGCTGCTCATTATTGTTGCAATCAGGCCAAAGGAGCTCACGTTGAAGGGGATAGGCGAGTAATTAGGATTCAGTCCAGGAGTCAAGCCGATGGCGATTGGTGAGACGGGCTGAGGGGTGGGCAGTGACCCCTTCCCGCGGCCTTGGCGCT
>Ga0310691_10003650_pt1 | contig 18178 bp, 14 predicted proteins | sample 176DNAGHGlowgp2_FD_203887 | JGI IMG/M metagenome (GOLD analysis project Ga0310691, IMG submission 203887) | Sheep rumen microbial communities from Palmerston North, Manawatu-Wanganui, New Zealand - 1766 DNA GHGlow gp2 (v2) (version 2) | ecosystem: Host-associated > Mammals > Digestive system >...
TGCAGAGCAAAACACTCCGATATGATGCGGAATGGACAAAACGGAGAGCCTACCGACATTGACATTAAGGATGCTCTTAATACAATTCTTCAATATGCCGATGCTGATCCTAAGGCAACTGAAGAGTTTAAAAATATTATCCATGAGTTTAAGAATACCAGAACCAGATATGATTCATCTGATGAGAGCAGATCTTTAAGAAGATCTGTGGGAACGCATTTCTACACAATTTATACCAGTGCTTTTTTAAGAAGCTTATCTGATCCGGCGGTACCTTCTGAAGTGAAAATGTTTTTGATGTTCGGATTTGTTGATGAGGAACTGGCCGGCCTTGAAAATACAAGGCAGCTCTATGCTCTTATGAAAACATATAAGCCGGACCCGGAGGGCAAGGTCTTAACTGCTTACGAATGGCTTAAAAAAATATACAACATGGAGATTGAACCATCCAGAAATGAATTTGACGAGGATTATTTCACAGCATTAAGAACGCTTAAAACAAGCGGAGATATAACCGAAGGCCAGATGGAGCTTATGAAAAATGACCGAAATGAAAGGCTTCATTTTGAAATCAAAAACCTCCTTGCTCTTGGTAACAGGATGAGCTATGGAAGACCTTCTACCTATACGCCTGTTTTTGATGCAGAAAATGTAATAAGGCCTCTTGATGCATGCTACATTGATGCTCAGAAGATACATGACTTTTACAGATATATACGTTCTGTCGATTATTCAGTTTTTTGCAGACAGGGCTTATATTCCAATCCCGAGATCGGCATCACTCAGGTGTTCCTGAATGAAGACGTGACACCATACATGATCCTTATGCCCAATGTAGGAAGCAGGGCAGGACTTTGGCAGGAAATTGAAGGCAAAAAGAGAAATACTCCCGCCAGAATGATCATTTCTATATTTAATGTTGAAAACTATGAAGATATAATGATAAAGTTATGTGCGGAATTCAGATGGGAGATGTGCAAGACGGAGCAGGGCGTTCATTGGAACGATGTCACCGATCCATCACTTACATCTATGTTCTGCGATTATCTGCAGTTCTACAAAAAGAACCATACTCTTTCTTCAGATATGAAAGAAAAACTCAAGATGCAGCTGCAGAAAAATAATAACAACTACAAAAATGTATTTGTAAGTGACTATATGTACTATATCAAGTTTGAGGCTAATTCTTCTCCGAGATTAAACAAGATATCGAGAGAGATACTCTTTACCTTCTGTACTTTCTCTAAAGAGGTAAGGGACAAGCTAGCTGATAATCCTCAGTATGGAGAACTCATTAAAAAGCATGCTGCACATACCGCCGGACTTGCAAGGCCGCTTACGAATATCATTAAAAAGCTTCAGAAGGAAGGCATTCCCGTACCTGAAGTTTTGAAGACTCAATATGAGTACTACCAGAAATAAGTTAAATTAAGGAAGTGAAGAAATATGCAGATGCATTGTGATGATTGTGTTTACTATGAGTATGATGAAGATGATGAGGCATACTATTGCAGCGTAAACATGGACGAAGACGATTACGCGAGACTTATGCAGAGAAACTCAAAAGAGTGTCCATATTACAGAAATGACAATGAATATGAAGTAGTAAAACATCAGATGTAAAAAATACTCCCGGGTAGATGAAAGCATTTCAACAAGCTTTTAATCCTGACCGGGAGTTTTTTTATTTTTTTTATTTTAAATCTGATGTACAGCAAGGGCATTTTGTAGCTTCGATATTGATCTCGCTCTTGCAGTGAGGGCAGATCTTGGTTGTGGGTGCTGCTTCTTCCTGTTCTTTTTTCATCTTGTCGCTAAGCTTGTTAAGGGACTTAACGATGCAGAAGATAACAAGAGCCATGAGAAGGAAATTGATGATAGCTGTGATGAACACGCCATAATTAAGAGTAGCTGCGCCTGCTTCCTGAGCCTGTGCAAGTGTGGGATAGCTTGATCCGTCAAGAGTTATGAACCAGTTTGAAAAATCAATTCCACCTGTGATAAGACTGATGATCGGCATGATGATATCATCAACAAGAGAGCTGATGATCGACTGAAAAGCACCGCCTATGATAACGCCGACTGCCAGATCCATTACATTTCCGCGCATGATAAATTCACGGAATTCATTTGCAAAACCTTTGCCTTTTTCTGCTGCTTTTTTTGTATCTACTGCCATATCCTTACTCCTCCGTTTGAAAAAAATTCGTTGCCAAAACTACTTGAAATTATATCATAATTTCGTTATTATTTATACATTGTTAATAATTTTGCAGGATTAGTACATCGGTAGTATATCAGCTTCCCAAGCTGAGGAGGCGGGTTCGATTCCCGTATCCTGCTTTCTTTTTTGCCTTTTTAGCTATGATTTGTTTGTAAGCTTTTGACATAATCTTGTTAGAGCCTTAATTCTTCTAAAAAATAGCTTGAAAAATGGTAATAAAAATACTATATTAAATACATAAGTTGGGAGGACATCTATTGGGTGACCTCTCATTTTTTTTTCTTTTTTTCATAGGAAATGCCTATGGAGCTTATTTTTGTATATAAAAGACTTTTTTATTATGCTAAATCATTGAGGATACTATGGAATTTGCTTATCAATTTGATGTGGCCGGAATACTGGTTATTCTTACAAGTTTAGTATGTGCTTGGGTGCGCCCCAAACTACTTGATAATTTCACGACCAATTTAAAACTTCTGATTGTGCTGTCAATTGCTTACGTTCTTACAGATGGCTCAACCAGTATCCTTTTGCAACTTAAAGATCCGCGCCTTTACTATTTTACATATGGACTTCTTTTACTTTACTTTGTGGTATTGTTTTTGTTTCCTTTCAGAGCAACCATGTATTTCTATGAATTGTGCGGTGAAAAGCCCAACGATATCTTGCTCAGGGGCACATTATTTGTGATGCTTTCACTTGCCGTCTTTGGCAATATTTTCTTTAACTTTTTCTTTTCACTCGATAGGGAGACCTTTAGTTATTATCCGGGAGTAGGCGCCTTTACTACTTTTGTATACTATTTTTTGTGTGCGATATTAGTCGGCGTATGTGCAATGAAACACAGAAGATATCTGGGGAAGATACGTCTTCGACTTTTGATCACTATACTTTTCATAACGGTATTTACGATCATTTATCAGAACCTGATTCCACAACAGAGTATAACGGGTCTTATTATTTCACTTAGCGTAGCCATGACTATTGTCGTATTTTGCTTTATTGACGTAACGGTCGATGATCTTACCGGAATAAACAATAAGGTTGGATTTACGAGAGCCTGCGATGAGATCATACATAACAGCGACGTGTCCGGATATAGTATGATAAAGATCCAGATCTATCACATGCAGGAGCTTAACGAGAGAACCGGAATGGAAAACGGCGACAGGCTACTTATGCTCCTTGCTGATACTATCAGAAAAAGCTGTGCAAAGACTAAGTCAAAATCTGTATATGGAAGGATAGGCGGAGATACATTCGGCATATTTACAAGGGTAGAGATAAATGCATTGTCCGAAGCTTTATCCGGTGATCATATTCAAAATCCGGTAACAGGGCTTGATTATGCGGTTTCTTTTTATGCAGGAATTTACAGATTGGAAGATAAGGAGATGGATATCGAGAGCATGCTTGATCATGCAAGCTATGCTTTAAAGTGGGTATCCGGCAATTTTAAGACCAATGTTGCTTTCTATGATGATGATATCAGACAAGAGGATGAGCACAGAAAAGCTGTAGAGCGGAAGGTCAGAAGTGCGATAATAGATAAGGAATTTAAAGTTTATCTTCAGCCTGTTTACGACACAATGACAAGAGAAAGAGTAAGTGCGGAAGCTCTTGTAAGGTGGATTGATAAAAAGAATCAGATGATAAATCCGGGAGATTTTATCCCGATCCTTGAAAAGAACGGATTTGTAACAGAGCTTGATCTGTATATTCTTGAAGAAGTCTGCATGATGCTCAGCGAATGGAAGGGACGCGGCTTTAATATAGTGCCTGTATCTGTTAATTTCTCAAGAGTGGATGTGAACTACCCCGGACTGGTTGATGAGATAACCGAAATAGTCGACAGATACGGACTTGATCATAGCCTTATCAAGATAGAGCTTACAGAGAGCGCTTTCAATGGCGACATGGAAAGCATAATCAAAGTGCTGAACCAGCTTCACGAAAAGGGCTTTATCATCATGATGGATGATTTCGGAAGCGGATATTCAAACCTTAATATGTTCAAGGATATGCCTGTTGATGTTGTTAAGATTGATATGTATTTCCTTAGAAACATTGAAAACAGCGAAAAGGGCATGATAGTTCTTGAGTCTGTCGTACAGATGGCAAAACGCCTGGGACTTGCAATTGTAGTCGAAGGCGTAGAAACTCAGAAACAGTACGATTACATCAGAAAACTTCGCTGCGAGATGATACAGGGCTTCTACTTTGCAAAGCCCATGCCCTCAGACGTATTTCCTGACCAGATAACCGCAGGGTGATGTAAGGAGTTTTGCTAAATAACAATGATCTGCGATTTGTATTCGCTTATAGTATCATCGCCGCGCACCATATTGTAAATTTCAGAAGCAGCAATGGTTTCTTTAAGAAGCGATAACTCATTTTCATCAAGGATCTTATATGCATCTGCAAGCTTGGAGATTATGGGAATGGTTGAATTTTCCTGCATTTTCTTTAGCATAGCGGATGCATTTTTGTTAAGGCCTAATATTCTTCCGTATCCGGTAAAAGAGCTCTCTTTAGTATATCTATCAGAGCTTTCCTTGGTGATTCCCAGCAATATGTGAAGAAGTGCCCTTGATATGCGGCTGTAGGTAAGGTCTTTTGTCTTTAACTTCATTGAAAAATCGCTTATCGATTCAAAGCTGTTTATGTTATTTATTATTTTATCTGACAGATCTTCCGATACGTCGGCATATTTATTAAAGCCTTCGCTTTTTTCCAGAAGGAGCCTGTAGTGAAGAAGAGATGAAAAGTCATCCAAAGTAGTTATTTTCCCATTGTAATAAAGTGGGAGCGTGCTCCCGGGGACAACCTTTTGCAATAATTTATCGGCATCTTCTTTTGCCGGAATATGACTGTTTACAGATCCTTTTTCTATGATATTTCTTATAGCGGTAGCAGAAGAGAAGGCATTTTCCTCATCTGAAATATTAAGGCTGTCGTATCCTTCGCCAACTCTTTTTGTGGTAACAGGTACAATAGAGCTGTTTTTCCATTTAAGAGCCTTTAAATACTCGATTGCAAGGACGTTGTTAGGAGATGAGAGAATATCGGATATGTAATCTTTTTTATCATCAATATTTTTTGCAGACAAAGCATCAGCATTTAAAGTCTCTGAAACAGCTATTGCTCTGGCAGAAGCATAGCTTAGCCCTTCCTTTAAATGCTTTTTTATCGAGAACTTAAAATCATCGGGCTCAGATAATAAAACGTCTGCGATCATGGACATACTTTCAATGTCTCCTGATTCAGAACCAAAGCCCAGATAGTCGATGCAGCCAAGATCATCAAGGATAGAAACAGCTCCCTTTGCGAAAAACTCTGCGCTCTGCGAACTGTAATAAATCGGAAGCTCCAGAACAAGGTCTGCTCCTTCCAAAAGTGCCATGTGAGCACGCACGTCTTTTCTTAGTATGGCGGGGCAGCCGCGCTGAACATAGTCGCCGCTCATAATTACAACGACATAGTCAGCTCCTGTTTCTTTTTTTAATTTGTCTATAAGGTATTTGTGCCCCTTGTGAAAAGGGTTGTACTCTGCAACTATTCCTAATGTTTTCATAAAATTATGGAAATTCCTTTGTTTATTTTGGGCTGCTGTTTTATACTAATTATAGTGTGCCAAAATATTAAAGCAAGGGTACATTAAGTACATAATTAGGTATATGGAGGTCTTTTACATGAAAATACTCGTTATTAACTGCGGTAGTTCTTCACTTAAGTTCCAGCTTATCGATTCAGTAAGTGAAGAGGTTATCGGAAAGGGACTTTGCGAGAGAATAGGAATTGACGGAAGGATAAGCTTTACACCTGAAGGAAAGGATAAGATCACCAAGGATACTGCTATCCCTGATCATAACAAGGCAATCGAGCTTGTTATCGAAGCGCTTACAGATCCTGAAAACGGCGTTATCAAGGGACTTGATGAGATAGACGCAGTTGGACATCGTATTGTTCATGGCGGAGAGAAGTTTACAAAGTCTGTAATTATAGATGATGAAGTTATTAAGGCGATTGAAGAGGTATCAGATCTTGCACCTCTACACAATCCTGCAAACCTTATTGGTATCAGAGCATGCCAGAAGGCTATGAGTGGTGTTCCCATGGTTGCTGTTTTTGATACAGCATTCCATCAGACTATGCCCAGTGAAGCATTCCTCTACGGAATACCTTACTCATTCTATGAAAAATACAAGATCCGCAGATACGGTTTCCACGGCACAAGCCATTCATATGTAAGCAAGCGTGCCGCCGAGATGCTTTCTAAGGATTACAGCGATCTTAAAACTATAGTATGCCACCTTGGTAACGGCGCATCCGTTTCAGCTGTAAAGAACGGCAAGTGCGTTGATACTTCAATGGGTCTTACTCCTCTTGAAGGCCTTATCATGGGTACAAGAAGTGGTGATATCGATCCTTCAGTAGTTGAGTTCATTATGAAAAAAGAGGGCATTGATGCTTCAGAAGCTGTTAATATCCTCAACAAAAAGTCAGGTGTCCTTGGACTTTCAGGTGATGTTTCATCTGATTTCAGAGATCTCGAGGATGGCTACAACAAAGGTAACGAAGGCTGCATAAGAGCTATCAATACTTTCTGCTATAGAGTTTCAAAATATATCGGCGCTTATGCTGCAGCAATGAATGGTGTTGACTGCATCTGCTTTACAGCAGGCGTTGGCGAAAACGGCCCTCTTGTAAGAAATATCATCTGCGAGCGACTTTCATACCTTGGCGTAGAAATAGACAAGGAAGCAAATGAAGTTCACGGCAAAGAGAAGGTTGTTTCAACTCCTTCTTCTAAGGTAAAGGTTCTTGTTGTACCTACAAACGAAGAGCTTGCAATTGCCAGAGATACAGCTGCACTTTGCAAATAAACTGCTGGGCGAGCAATTGATCAAAATAATAATAAACTACGAAAGAAGGCTTTTGGATTATCTGAAAGCCTTCTTTTTGTGCCAAAAAAGGTAATAATTACTGAACTTAAAGCAAAAATTTGAAAGACTTAAGATTCTATATATGTAAGTATTTAAGAGGATTTTTAATTACATTCAGGAGGGAAATTTAGTGAGTGCATTTGATAGCAAAACATACAGAAATGTATTTAAAGAGATTGGTAAGACTGATAAAGAGATTGAAGATAAGATAAAAAAGGCAGTAGATGTTTTTTTCTATGATGAGCAAGAGAGAATATATCATGAAGCCGGTGATGATATGGGATATCTTACCGACACAGGCAACAACGATGCCAGAACAGAGGGTATGTCTTATGGAATGATGATGTGCGTTCAGCTTGACATGAAGGAAGAGTTTGACAGGATCTGGAAGTGGTCCAAAACATACATGTTCATGGATGAGGGCGAAAACGAGGGCTATTTTGCATGGTCCTGTCAGACAGACGGAACAAAAAATGCCATGGGTCCTGCGCCTGACGGTGAGGAGTTTTATGCAATGGCTCTTTTCTTTGCATCTCACAGATGGGGTGATGGAGAAGGTATATTTGAATATAGCAAAGAGGCGAGAAGTATCCTAAGCGCTTGTATTCACAAGGGTGAAAATGGAAGAGCAGGATGCCCTATGTGGAACAGAGACAACAAGCAGATTCTTTTTGTTCCAGGAAGTCCGCATACAGATCCTTCTTATCATTTACCTCATTTCTATGAGCTCTTTGCATTATGGGCAAATGATGAGGATAAGGAATTCTTCAAAGAGGCAGCTTCTGTGAGCAGGAAATTCCTTGTAACAGCCTGCCATAAGGAGACAGGACTTAATCCTGAATATGCAAATTTTGACGGAAGCCCTATGGACAAGCAACTTCCCTGGGGACAATTTGGAGATTTCTTCAGTGATGCCTACAGAACCTATGCAAACATAGGCCTTGATGCTGAATGGTTTGGAATAGATGAGGGACAGATCCGGATTCCGATTCGTATGATGAAGTTTTTCGGTACAGATCTTGAAGCTGTAAGATGCGCTTACAAGGTTGACGGAACTCCTCTTGAAAAGCCGGTTCTTCATCCGCTTGGACTTCTTTCGACAATAGCTCAGAGTGCGCTTTCTGTTCCATATAGTGATGAAGAAAACAGCGATTTTGCTATGGCTTCAAAATGGGTTAACTGGTTCTGGAATCAGCCTCTTAGACGCGGAGTCAGAAGATACTACGATAACTGTCTGTATATGTTTGCGCTCCTTGCTCTGTCAGGCAACTATAGAATCTGGTAGCGTTTTTATTACATAGCTTCCTATGTAATAAAAACGCTACGCGAGGATGCGCACTCGCGCGAAAGGAATATGTTGCATTCTGCAACCGCGCTCGGCGCGAGGATTTTGCAAGCAAAATCCTTTTTATGTAAATTTTATAGTAGATATTCCGATATATTAGATAGCAAAGTTATTGGGTTATCAAGCAATCGGAAGGATTCGATTAAATGCGTATACAACATAATATGCAGTCTATGAACGGCAACAGAATGCTTGGCATAACTAATCTTAATGTTCAAAAGTCTGCAGAAAAGCTGGCATCAGGGTATAAAATCAATAGAGCGGGAGATGATGCAGCAGGGCTTTCGATATCTGAAAAAATGCGTAAACAGATGCGAGGTCTGGACAGGGGTGTAGATAATGTCTCTGACGGAATCTCATTTTGCCAGGTGGCAGATGGCGCACTTAATGAAGTCTGTGATATGCTCAACAGGATCAAGGTTCTGGCTATTCAGTCTGCAAATGGGACAAATTCGCCTTCCGACAGAAAAGCGATCGATAATGAAGTCCAGCAGTTAAAAGCGGAAGCAGAGAGAGTTTTTCAGACTACATCTTTTAACGACAGCCTTATCTGGGAGCGTATTCCGGATATGAAGGATGTTGTTGAAAATGTTGACTATTATGCAGTTACAATTAATTACAGCCATCCTGCAACAGAGCTTACTGCTGATAACGTGAAAACATGGCCAAAAGACGGTTTTCAATTAGAAGAGACGGGCGACGGCGTTCGCTTTAAATGGAATGCCATCGATGGAAATACATATTATTCTGAGCCAATTCCATGGCCGACACCAAATACAGCCGGCATGTCTATGAATCTGAAAGACCATCTGTCAGATACTCAGCTTAACGATCCCAAATTTAAAGGCTTAAACTGCAATATCAGCTATAGCACGACGCCTTACACTACATTTGATGAGGTCAGGCAATATGTAACTCAGGCCAGAGTTTATGCATATCCGCAAAAACCTACATCCGCTGAAATATATGGAACAAATGCTGTAAGCGCGAGTTTTAGTATAAGTTCTACAGGTATTCAGAAAAGTAATATAAATCTTGAGGGCAATGCCGACACTTCTTTTGCCGGTTTTAAATCCATGACACAAATTGGCGATACTGATACTGATTCCGCTAATAAACTCACCTTTACTTTTGAATTCGCAAAAAGAGATGATCCGGATACTAAGATTACAGTAAATGCCGTCCCCAGCAGTGTTACCATGACTAAATGGGTAAAAGATTTTGATCCTAGCGACAGGGTAAAAACAGATGATGAGACAAGAGGTGAAAACTGGGGTAGAAACTATTTTTCAAATGATGGATGGTGGGGAAAAGAAGGCTATACCTATCCCAATGGTGTTAAATATTATATGAATGCGATCAGTGATGCTGATCAGAGCTTTACAAATTTTTCAGCTTCCGGCATAAAAGAGCTACTTGAAACAAACTCCGCAAATCCTGATCTTGGCGGACTTCTTCAAAGCTTTGATTCACATGGAGATGACACGGTAGCGCTTCGGCTTAATTATAATCTTGTGTCGGGAAATGACAATTACGGATCTTTTTCACTTACACTCTACGGTGAAGAAGGCGTTCAGCATTCTGCTGATTTTCTTAATAATCTAAGAAAAATCACAGGTGCAGATCTATATGCAAGTAATATAGGAAATACAGATAGTCCTGAAAGCGGAACCGGAACAAGCGATTCCGTTAGTTTATCCGGACTCTATGTTTCTGTTCCTAAACAAACTGCTCAAAATGTGCTTCATTCAGTACTTGTCGGGTATAAGGACCTTCACAAAAATATTCATACAGCACCTGAAGCTGATATGGAGGTTAAAATTTTTATTGACTATGCCTGCCTTTCTAACCTGGGTCTTGGTATTGAGGACATGAACGTATTGACCATTGATAATTCCGAAGATGCAATGAGCCTTGTTGATGAAGCAGCCAGAAAAGTTGTAGCTCAGCGTTCATTATTTGGCGCTTATCAAAACAGGCTTGAGCATACATCCAACAACCTTGGAAATATTGTGGAAAATACAACTGCCGCAGAATCAAGGATAAGAGATACAGATATGGCAGATGAGATGGTCAAACACTCAATGGAAAATATCCTTAGGCAGGCAGGACAGTCTATGCTTGCTCAGGCAAATCAGACAACAAACGGAGTAATGTCACTACTTCAATAAAAAAATTATGATAAAATATTTTCATTACTGGTTGTTATCTTAAATGGCGGGAGGATGCGGGATGAATAAAAGTTCCGGCAAGATACAGATCAATGAGAATGTTTTAAAAAAGATGGACAGCAGTCTTTCTCAGTATCTTTTTGATCAGCGTGAAAACAGCATAGTTCATGCTACTCTTAGCGAAGAGATGTCAGATTTTGGACCGGTTGTAGATGGGGATATCAAGACTGTTCAAAGTGATCTGATAAAGCATAGAAGCCGTGTTTTCCCTAAGCTTTCCGAATCCCCCGTATTACAGAGAAAATATCTTTTTGTATCAAGTATAACTTCTTGCTGCAGATTTTGTATTGAAGCCGGAATGCCGGCAGACGAATCCTATGGTTTATCCGATCTGTATATTTTAAAAATGGATAAATGCAAAACTGTAGAGGAAGTAACTGAAGTATATGAAGAGATGATGATTGACTACACCAAGAGAATGCAGGCTATTAAGGGCAAAAGCACTCAGCTTTCTCCCAAAGTCATAGCCTGTATGAACTATATAGATAATCATCTGCATGACAGGATCACTGTTCAGGATCTTTCAACTGAGCTTGAGATGAATGCTTCATGGCTTTCAACTGTTTTTAAGAAAGAAGTGGGAGTATCTGTTTCTGAATACATTAAAGCAAAGAAGATAAATGCGGCAAAGCATCTTCTGACATTTAATGAGTACTCATGCACGGATATTGCCGAATATCTGGGATTTGCCAATGAAAGCCATTTTTCGGCTGTTTTTTCAAAGATGGAGAAGAAATCACCCAAAGAATATAGAAGAGAGCACTTCGAAAAACATTTTTCGAGATTTGTCCAATAAATATATATAAAAACAAATGAATATTGTGTTTTGAATTCATAATTCGGTATATCCTTAGGTCATAAAGAAAACAAAAGACAGCAAACATAAGTCAGATACATGACCATGAAAGGGGTAGATTATGAGATTTCACGATGTTCAGGATACACGTAAAGCAGAAGTTAAGAAAGAGCAGAGAAATGAAGCAATGCGCAAAATGTATGACGAATGCCTTGAGAAGCTCTCAGTTTTATATAAAAAAGAGAGGCTGGCTACTGTTTCCGGAGTGACATTTATTTTATAAAAGTGTTGTATTTAAGTAAGACTGGATAATAGAAGCCAATAATAATTAATTGAATCAAAAAAGGGCTGTGAAAAAATGATCTCGCATCTTTTCACAACCCTTTATTTTTGAATCGATTTAAAATTAATCTTCGTTTACTACAACGCTCTTCTTATTGTAGTAGCCACACTTCTTACATACCTTGTGAGGCTGCATAAGAGCACCACAGTGGCTGCACTTAACCAGTGTAGGAGCAGACATCTTCCAGTTAGCTCTTCTCTGGTCTCTGTGTCCCTTGGAAGATTTATTCTTCGGGCAGATAGACATTCGGTAACACCTCCTTACAGCGTTCATATCATGAACCATAAAATGGTCATTTGCATTAGTTAACACACTCATGCTATTATATGCGTTGTAATCGTTAATGTCAATGAGTTTTTTATCATATAAGAATTTTCTTCTTATATTAAAAAATAACTAAAATAATAAATCAGGCAGAAATATGAAAGAACTTAACTCATGTAAGCAGGCAATGCTTGAATGTATGGAAAATAAATACTTTTCGATCGCACATCTATATAAGGATGAGAAAGCGATGGAAATGCATATACATGATTGTTATGAGGTGTATTTCTCGATATCCGGAGGTAAACAGTTTCTTATAGACAACAGAGTATATGACATAAAACCCGGAGATCTGTTCCTTATTAATCAGTATGATTCTCATTATCTTACGCAGATAGATAAGGAAGTCCATGAAAGGATCGTCATCATGATAGATCCTGATTTTATGAGATCTCTTTCAAGTAATGAGACTTCTCTTGATTTTTGCTTTACAGACAGGGGAGAGGGCTTTTCTCATAAGATAAGTCTTAAGGAAGAGCAGCAGTCGAGATTTTTATATTTCATAAATAAGATATTAACAAGTAACGGATATGGGCACGACCTTCTCGAAAAAGCAATTTTTACAGAGATGTTTGTTATGATAGGAAAAATCATAAGGGATAAAGAAGAAGGCAATGCCGGTATGCAGTCAACATATAACGAACAGGTTGACGCTATCTTATCTTATATTAATAACAATATTCAAAATCCTGTAAGTATTTCGATGCTGTCAGCACATTTTTATCTAAGCGACAGCTACATCTGCAGGATATTCAAAAATGCAACGGGAACAACAATAAATAAATATATAACTGCCAGAAGGATCAGTATCGCAAAGTCGCTTTTGGCAGAAGGATACGGCGTCAGTGAAGTGTGCGAGAAATGCGGTTTTTCAGACTATAGTAACTTTTTAAAAGCCTTTACAAAGTCAGTTGGCATTTCACCAAAGAAGTATTCTCAGAATTGCAATAAATAAAACATTGTGTAAAATATATAGTGTGCCTTGAGCATACTAAGTAAAAAGATTGTTATGGAGGACGGTATGGCAGATCTTGTGAGAGTTGCACTCGATGCAATGGGCGGCGATAATGCACCCGGGGAAATTATAAAAGGCGCTATCGACGCACTTAATGAATCAGACAAAGTAAAGATTTTTCTTGTTGGAAAAGAACAGGTCATTAAGGACGAGCTTTCCAAATATACATATGATGAAAACAGAATAGAGATAGTTAATGCCACTGAGGAAATTGAGATGGCAGAACCGCCTGTAATGGCAATAAGAACCAAGAAGGATTCATCCATAGTAAAGGCTATGTTCCTTGTTAAGCATGGCGAATGTGATGCATACGTATCCGCCGGAAGTACAGGTGCAACACTTGTTGGCGGACAGGTTATAATCGGCAGGATTAAAGGTGTTGAGAGATCACCTCTTGCACCGCTTATTCCCACAGAGAAGGGCGTTTCACTTCTTATAGACTGCGGCGCAAATGTGGACGCCAGACCTTCTCATCTTGTTCAGTTTGCGAAGATGGGATCGGTTTACATGAAGAATTTCTGTGGTATACAAAATCCTACAGTCGGCATTGTAAACATCGGTGCTGAAGAGGAGAAGGGCAACGCACTTGTTAAGGAGACATTCCCGCTTCTTAAAAACTGCCCTGATATCAACTTTATCGGATCTGTTGAAGCAAGGGATATTCCAAACGGCGTTTGCGATGTAATCGTATGTGAAGCATTTACGGGAAATGTTATCCTTAAGATGTATGAAGGCGTTGCGACAACCCTTCTTAAAGTAGTTAAAAAGGGACTTATGAGCAACTTAAGGGCCAAGATCGGAGGTCTTTTGATAAAGCCCACTCTTAAAAATGTCCTTAAGGATTACAGCATGGACCGGTACGGAGGCGCTCCGATGCTTGGTCTTACAGGTCTTGTAGTTAAGACTCACGGAAGTTCTAAGGCCGTTGAAATTAAGAACAGCATACTTCAGTGTGTGACATTTACTGAGCAGAATATCGCTGAGAAAATCAAAGAATCAATCAGCACTGAGAACTAAACATTTTACAAATGACAGGGGATTTTCTTAGTGAAAATAATACTTGTATCATAGGATAAAAGGTATTATATTCTTTATCATATAAAATAGGTTTTTGTTTTTTTTTGAAAAAACAGATACTGATTTAGACTTTTTAAAAGAAATACATAAAAGGAATGGGAGAACTTATGGAATTCGAGAAGTTAAAAGAAGTTATTGCCGGAGTACTTAACGTTGATGAGAATGAGATCACAATGGAGTCTACTTTTACAGACGATCTTGGTGCTGATTCTCTTGATGTTTTCCAGATCATCATGGGAATAGAGGATGAATTCGATGTTAAAATCGATGCAGATCTTGCAGAAGGCATTACTACAGTAGGCGAAGCGGTAGAGCTTCTTAAGAAGGCAAGAAAAGAAGCCTGAACAACATTTATTTGTTATCATGAATGATATGAAGCAGGGCTTCTGAAAAAGCTCTGTCTCATATCATTTTTCTTTGAGGGAGGAACCATCATGACGAAGTCATGATTTGGAATGGTTCCGACCGATAGGGCAGGATTGCGGAGCAATCGTGCCAATACATAATATATGAGGAGATAAAAGGTATGGTTACTGAAGAACAGATTGCAGAATTACAGCATAAGATTGGATATACCTTTAAGAATACACTTTTGCTAAGACAGGCACTTACTCACTCATCATTTGCCAATGAACAAAAGATAAATAAGCGCGGCGATTATGAGAGACTTGAGTTTTTGGGCGATGCCGTGCTTGAGCTTGTTTCAAGCACATATTTATACAATAAATATCCGGATAAACGTGAAGGCGAGATGACCAAGATGAGAGCATCTATGGTCTGCGAACCTGCACTGGCTTACTGCGCATCAAACATTCATCTTGAGGAGTATATTATTCTCGGAAAAGGTGAGGAGCAGACGGGCGGAAGGTACAGAGAATCTATAATTTCCGATGTCATGGAAGCCATTATCGGAGCCATTTACCTTGACAGCGGTCTTGAAGCTGCCAAGAAGCATATCGAGAAATTCATTCTGGACAATCCTGAAGAGAAACAGATTTTCTACGATAGCAAGTCAGTACTTCAGGAAATTGTGCAGCGCGACGGCAATGTTGAAATACGGTATGAAATTTGTGGCGAAAAAGGACCCGAACATGATAAAATATTCGAGTCTGCGGTTTATATCGGAGATAAAAAATTGGGAGAGGGGTCAGGTAGAACAAAGAAGGCGGCAGAGCAGAAGGCGGCCTATCAGGCTATCCTGGAACTAAAGAAACAGTAATATGTATTTAAAAAGCATAGAAATTCATGGCTTTAAGTCGTTTGCAAATAAAATAAAACTTGAGTTTCACAATGGAATCTCAGGTATCGTCGGACCTAACGGTTCAGGTAAAAGTAACGTTGCGGACGCTGTAAGATGGGTTCTTGGTGAACAGAGGATCAAACAGCTCCGTGGCGGTACCATGACAGATGTAATATTCGCGGGAACAGAACTGAGAAAACCTCTTGGTTACGCGTATGTTGCTATCACTCTTGATAATTCAGATCATGCACTTCCTATTGATTATAATGAAGTAACTGTCTCCAGAAGACTATATCGTTCAGGAGAGAGTGAATATATGATTAACGGCAATATCTGCCGTTTGAAAGATGTTAACGAGCTTTTCTTTGATACAGGTATCGGTAAAGAGGGTTATTCAATAATCGGACAGGGTCAGATTGATCAGATTCTTTCCAGTAAGCCCGAGGACAGACGAAACCTTTTTGATGAAGCTGCAGGTATTGTTAAGTTCAAGTCAAGGAAAGATACCGCTATCAAAAAGCTTGAGCAGGAGAAACAGAATCTTGTTCGTGTAAGCGATATTCTCTCAGAGCTTGAAAAGCAGGTAGAACCTCTTGAGAAGCAGTCTGAGGTTGCTAAGATATACCTTAAGAACAAGGAAGAGTTAAAGACTCTTGACGTTAACATGTTCCTTTTAGAGAACGGAACCCAGAAGGAACAGCTCCTTGAATCAGAGAAAAACCTTGAGATTTCTTCCAAACAGCTTGAAGACGCCAGAGAAAAGTATGATGACACCAAAGCTGAGTATGAGAAGATCCAGGAAGAACTCGAAACTCTCGATCATGATATTGAAGAAGTCAGAGCTAAGATAACGGATACTTCAATAAAGAGAGAAAAACTCGAAGGTCAGATCGGTATCATGAATGAGCAGATAAAATCAGCAACAAATGAAGCTGCTCATTTTGAGAAGAGGAAAAAGGACGAAGAAGCTAAAATAGCCGAGAAGGAAAAGGAAAAAGAGGCTGTTTTAAAGGAAAAAGAAGTAATTGATAAAGAACTTTCAGCCCTTTCCGATGACAGAGCAGGTGCCAGAAAAACTCTCGACGGAATAATCGAGAAGATAAATGAAACAAATACTGAGATAGAAAACTGTAAGAGCAGGATAATCCAGACTTTGTCTGACAGATCCACTATCAAATCAAAGCTCTCATCACTTGATACAAGGCAGGAGCAGATCAATATAAGAAAAGCAGAACTCACAGGAAAGCTTGTAAAAGCCAGATCCGATGAGTCTTTGCAGGAAGAGATCATTAAAAAGCTCCAGGCAGAATTTGATGATATCACAGCTGAAATCCGTACAATGAATCAGAAGCAGAAGGATTCGGAGAATGAGCTTGCAGGTATTCGTGATAAGTTATCTGCCAAAGATACTAAGCTTCGTGATGCTCAAAATAAGTATCATCAGGAAAAGTCCAAACTTGATGCGCTCTCTAACCTTACTGAAAGATATGAAGGTTACGGCGGAAGTGTAAAGAAAGTAATGGAGCGAAAGGACGACACACCGGGCATCATAGGTGTAGTTGCCGATATCATAAAGACTCAGCCCAAGTACGAAACAGCTATCGAGATTGCGCTTGGCGGTAATATTCAGAATATCGTTACTGACGATGAAGATACAGCCAAGGAAATGATCGAATACTTAAAGCGCTCCAAGGCAGGACGTGCGACCTTCCTTCCTCTTACAAGTATCAGAGACCCTCAGGAGTTCAAGGCACAGGAGGCCTTAAATGAAAAGGGCGTACTCGGAATGGCAGATGAACTTGTTGAAACTGAGGACAGATACAGAAGCGTTGCCAAAGCCATGCTTGGAAGGATCGTAGTTGTCGATACGGTTGATAACGCGGTTTTGATCGCAAGAAAATATAAATATACTATCAGAATGGTAACCCTCGAAGGTGAACTTCTTGTTCCCGGCGGTGCCATAAGTGGTGGTACTTTCAGAAATAACTCCAATCTTCTTGGTAGAAGACGTGAGATGGATGAGCTTGAAAAGAACATTAGGAAATGCAAAGAAGACATCGCGCTTTATCAAAAGGAAATAGAAGATACAAAGAAGAGAAGAAATGAACTGAGAGTAACTGTTGAGGAACTAAGAGGCCTTCTCCAGACAAAATTTATCGAGCAGAATACTGCAAGAATAAATGTTGAGAATGAGAAGGAGCGTCAGGAAAAGCAAAAGGGCGATTACACAGACCTTAAGACAGAGAGTGAAAGCATTGAGAAGCAGATGCTTGATATTAAGACCGAGAAGGAAGATGCAGAAAAATCTCTTGAGCTTTCTATAAAGACCGAGGAAGAGGAATCTGCAAAGGTTGCGCAGTTCCAGACAGAACTGGAAAAGCTCCACGAGGCAGAAGAAAAAGAGTCCGAGAATGTTTCATCCTGGGATATCGAATACGAGAAGATACTTCAGAAGGCTTCATTCGAGCAGCAAAATGTCGATCGTATAGAAAACGAGATAAGTGAAGAAAAGAAAGCTCTTGATGAGATCATCACTGCAATGAATGAGAACAAAGAGCTTCTTGATCAGAAGAAAAAAGATATCGAGGAGATCAAATTAACTATTGAGACTTCGGTTGATGTTCAGAGTGATGCAGG
>Ga0310691_10003651_pt1 | contig 18177 bp, 16 predicted proteins | sample 176DNAGHGlowgp2_FD_203887 | JGI IMG/M metagenome (GOLD analysis project Ga0310691, IMG submission 203887) | Sheep rumen microbial communities from Palmerston North, Manawatu-Wanganui, New Zealand - 1766 DNA GHGlow gp2 (v2) (version 2) | ecosystem: Host-associated > Mammals > Digestive system >...
CGTACGCCCAGGAAGACAAGGAGGCGACACTGAAAAAGGTTGCCGACGTAGAACAGAAACTGTGCGATATGGGGCTAAAATCCGCCGCAGACCTTTACCGCAAGGGCGTGATGGAGACGCTTACCTACCTCGACTTCCCGCACGAACACTGGCGCAGCATAAGGACGAACAACATCCTAGAACGCCTGAACCGGGAGATACGCAGAAGGACACGGGTTGTGGGTTGCTTGCAGAAACATCCTCGGCTCGGATATGAAAACATGCAAGCATGTTTTCGCATCGCTAGCCTTGCGGAGTTTTCCCGGACGGGGAATCTGCCCTGATGCTTGTGTGCGCCAGGCTAAGGCATATCGCCACGAAGGAACGGGGTACCAAGAGATACCTGAACATGAAGCATCTCTACGAGCAGGAAAAGGAAAACGAGCTGAAACGGGAACAGGAAAAGGACGGAAATGTAGCCTAGATCTGATGTTGGAACAAACGCTTCGCTATTTTTGCGAAAAACCCTTGACACTACCAAGCATACACCTTGACACTACCATGTCGTTCATGAAGCTGATGCAGGTTGCGAGCATGGAGTTCGCGGCGTACTTGATCATCTCGGCGCTCGGGATGTCGGTGAAAATCACGCGGAAGTTGTTGAGCATCATCGGACGGTAGCAGAACTTACGGGCGTTCCCTGCTGCGCAGGGGCGGGCTCTCGCGGCATAAAATTGCGGCCTCACGCCGCAATTTTTCCACCTAGAGGGCCGAGCGCGGAACACCGGCGGCCCTCCCGGCCCTTCGGGCTTCGATCCCTAACGCAACCTCCGGTGTCAAGATGCACACCCGCAAATGGCAGATGGCCTAACACAACTCTCGAGAAACGAGGTTTCAGCCAAAGTGAATTGCGCAATAAGAATCTGCACATTTTTTGAAAGGTTCAAATGAATTACTCCATCTGAACCAAGTTGTTTCGCGTGTTATATTTTAATTCTGCAAAACATTTTGAATAAAGGCCTTAAATGAATTTGCTGTATGAACTTCTATACAGTCATAATAGAAATCATTACCATTTTGGTCTTTTTGCAAGGAAAAAAGGCTTTTTAAGGATTCCTGCACATTAAAAAAAACATTACTTTGTTGTTTTCCACCGGATTCAAATTCTAATTCTTCATCAGCATTTCCATCCATAACAACAATCAAACTCAATTTTATTTTTTTCTCAGTAGCATCACATTGAGGTAAAATTTTCTTTTCAAACAACGTGTACGATCCAGCAGCCTTTAAGAGTAAACTAGACTTTAAATCTTCAGTCTCTAAATCCTTATTTTTAAAAAAAATTTCTTTATAAAAATGGCAAAAGAACGTATTATCATCTTTACAAGTCATTTTCTGCTTGTCAAAATTTTCCTTAGTAATCTTCTTCTTAAAACCTTGTTTAAACTCTATAAAATAGACAATGTTGTTAGATACAATCATCCCATCAACAGAAGAGGGCAACAAATGTCGCCCAGACAAAATCTTTGTCAATTCATCAAAATCATATAATTTTTCATTAGAATCAACAAGAGGAACAGAATCCGGATTATCCTTTTGGGCCCTTGATAAAACAGAAATTGATTCAAAATAAGGGTTTCCCTTTTCAGAAGACTGTGTCTTGTAAGTGTTTAAAAAAGCCTCTACATCTTTTTTTACCATTAATCAGTTTCTCCATTCAGGTAAGAATCACGCACGACCTTCATTTCCGAGAGATACTGAACAAAATCTTGATAAATAACGTCAAGATTTTCATTTACACAATCATATCTGACGAGTCCATTTTCATTAAAATTCGCTTTATAAAAATTTGTTTTTTCCGTAATTTTGTATTTCCTCATACAAGCATCTACAGCCATTATGAAATTTGGACTGTGTGTTGTAAGAAGTACATGGCATCCTACATCCTTCACAAGTAGCGCAACCAGCGTAACAAAAACATTCTGCCACTCTGGATGCAAATGCGCTTCAGGTTCATCTAAAACAAGCAATGTATTCTCTGTAATCATTCCCGATTCTAAAAAAGTTTTCAAAATCGCAAAAAATTTCGAACCCGTAGCCAAATTACCAGCCTTAAGCCGGACGCCACCTTTTACATAATAATGCTCATTATCAGCAATATCGAACGAACCTGGAACAATCTCATTTATTTTTTCTTTTATAGCCTTATACTTAGTTTCATTCAAAGTTTTCTCTAAGTTATTCCTTCGGAGCATTGAACCTAAATAAAACTTGGTATCATTCGCATGAGTCAAGACACGATTTTCATTGAAAATGGTTGATTCATCTTCTATATATCTATGTTGCGTTCCATAAGGAGGTTCATCAAATGCATATGCATTGTCTAAAAATAGAGCATTGTCATAAGGTAATTTTTCAAGGAAAGTCTTTTTTTCTTGAAGAACTTTATTCTTGGAGATAAATAAGCGACAACATGGATTACCTCCTGCTGAAATTTCTATTTCGGATTCCACATCAGGATTTGCTGCAGGCTGTATCTGTCCAAAAAATTCAACCGCAAGTTTTGTGCCGACAGCAGTAAGCATATATGTTCGCATATCTAAACTACGAAGATCAACTAGCAACTTATTCAATACTTCACAGACCGTTTTTCTATCCGCATCAAAAGACGTTTCTAAATATCGTTTCAAATCATCAATTTCATAGGAGAGCTGTTTCAAATTAGATTGTCCTTCATCAAAAGGATCAAAATTTTCCAGCGCATTTACCGTTTCACCTATAAATTCATTAATATGAGTGTTTATTACAACATGACCAATACCCATAGAAAAATAATTTTTCAAAAATTCATTTTTAAAGGACGCTTGAAATCGAAGAATTGAACGAAAAGACATTCCAAAGATTTTTTTTGTTTCTTGCAATTTATCCAAGGACACCTGAATTGAATCATTCCTTATTCGTTCTTCAATATTACTGACCGACTCAACTACGGAGTATAGAGCCTTTCCCACAGTCGTCTTGCCACTATTATTGCGACCAACAATAACAGTCAGTCCATTCAATTCAATTGTCGAATTTTCAACAATTCCAATATTTTTCAGCTTAATTTTCATTCAAAATCCCGTCATTAAAAATGAATCATAAATTATTCATCATTGTTAAGCTTCAGTAAAAAGTAATAGTGAAAATATACTTTTTTTAGTACCATTTATGCAAATACGAAAAAAAACTTTAATTTCTTATTACACAGACCCCATTAATTCCTCGCCATCATTCCACCAAATTCTTGCCAAACCCACCAAAACATCATCATCCAGGGGGGCGGGTATGAGCAATTTTTTCTAAAAAGTTGAAAATACGACGAAGAATTCGACTCAGCGGGTGGGTGAGCAGTTACACCTGTCCGCGATAAACCCAAAGCATATGATGAACGTTTCTTCAGTATATTCGCCATTCCTACTGTTTTTTATATTGGACGATATGATACGTAATTTAAAACAATTTTTCATTTCTTTATTTGTAGGATTGATATTTTCATCAATTCTGTTTTACATACCAGGGGTAGACTACCGCTACTACCTCATAATATTTTTTTGCGTATCCGCAATTTTAATCTTTGCTTATCCCATATCACGAAACAAAAGGCTTTGGCTTACTGTTTGTATCCCTACGATATTTGCTTTTGCCCTGATTCACTTTTTTAGTTCTAATTGCAGCTGTTGCGTATGGTACATAATTGCCGCATTATCTGGATTAGCTGTTGTTGTTGAAATTTGCAGACTTATTGCAAAAAAAATGCACAAGAATAAGAAAGCTAAAGAACTTCCAAACTATTTTTTTGAAAGAAAATACGATTTAGATAAAATTGAAGAATATCTTGAAAAGATTAATGTTGTAGGCATCAATGCACCATGGGGAGGAGGAAAGACTTATCTTTTTAACATTCTAAAAAGCATGCTTAACGAGAAGTTCCATTTTGTAACAATCGAAGCAATGGCTTCGACGGTTGACTCCATAGAAAGTTATTTTATTTCAGAACTTGGCCATGTGCTTGAAAATAAAGGCTATTTTTCAACTTCAACGACTAGGATTAAAAGACTTTTGAAGGATTCTAGCTGGTCTTGGCTTGCGAATTTCCTATGGGGGCAAGATTCATATACCAATTTAATTCAATCCCTAAAATCAGAAATTTATCGCCTCGACAAAAAACTTCTTATTGCAATAGAAGATATTGATCGTGTTTCTGAAAAATCTATTATTGAAAAAATATTTTATCTGTCAGAACAACTAACCTGTTCAAACGAAAACATCAAGATTCTATTCCTTTATAACGAAAATAATTTGCTGAATCTCCTCCAACAAGACCGTTATTATATAGAAAAATACATTCCCTATGTTGTCGACTTGACTCCAGTTTCCTTACGCACTACAATAGAGCGTGTATATGACAACGAGAAAAGTTCCTTACCGAATATTGACACGAAAATATTAAAGGACATTTTCACTCCTTTTTATACAGAGTATTACACTAAGAAATTATTTAGCGCAGACCTAACCATTCGATTTGTTCCCAATGGCGTAAATATCCGAAGAGTAAAATTGTATTTAAATGATGTTAATTTGGCTCTTGACACGCCACAGCTAAAACAGGATGCCAGGGCGGTTTATGCCTATTATTACACAAAGCATTTTGTTTATGAAATATACAAAAAGATAGATGTTGCCACACCTTTTAGCAAACTTAAATTGTTTAACTGGAAAGGGGAATCTATCGCCATAAAGGATATCCCTGAAATGCAAGCTCAGGATTCTCAAAAATTTATGGAAAATAGATATAATGAGACGGCCTTTGCCCTTTTCCGCATCTTTGACTATAGATTTGATGTCCTTATTGATAGGGAAATGAAAAAGCTTGACGACAACTTCGAAAACATCAAAGTCATGCAATCTCAGGAACATAACGAAAAAATAGACAGGTTGATTCGTTATTTACGTTGGCGCGGAAAATCTGAATATACTGATTTAGAAAACGCAAGATTGCAATTCATAGAGCATGTCCTTAACAAAAAAGAAGATGATCCAGATGCAAACTTTCGAGCATTCATGGAATCTTTGTACAGTAATTTATCTCCCAAAAGAGATAATACAACCGTCATGAGAATTGCTGTTGATTGGTTTTACACATTATTGCCCGCTTTTATATTACACGAAGAAGATTCCTGTGTATTCAACCGTCTGTTGGATTTCTATATCCAAAAAGAAAATGTGCATACTATTAGTTACGAGCTAATAAAAAATCTAAATTTATGCTGGGGAATAAAAAGAAATGTGTATCTGCACATTTTGAAGATATTCAACGAACTGAATATTGTTGGGAATATGAATGCGAACCCCGAATATCAAAAATTTCTCGTACTTTATTTGAACGGCATGTCGAGATATGGTTTTATTGACACGCACAGCGTTGGCCTGCTTGAAGAAAAAAATTTTAAGATTTTAGGCAATGACGAAAAAATCAATTATTTGTTATTTGATTCACTGATAAAAAAACTACAGGACTTAAAACAAAATGTAACGGAATCGGTTAAAAAAGATATTGACACCATGATTTCTTTTGTTGAAAAGAATAAAAAAATGGTCAATACTCAAAACGAAATGAAACCGCCCAAAGAAAAAGACCCCTTTAATTTTTCTATTATTTCGCAAGATTTCAAAAAAGAAATTGAAATGGTAAAATCAGCGCATTTAAGTGATGCTGAATTTGATAAGTATGTCGACGCGATGTACAGGAAGGAAGTGTTTTCCGTAGATTGCGTGAAATTCCTGATGCAACAAAAAAAAGAACCTTATTGTGCACCAGCCCTAAAAATGGGTAGCTGACAACCCCTAAAAATGGATACTCCTACCCCACAGCCTTCCGCTTGATCCGACCGAGGATGCCTCGCACGCGGATATACATCCGCTTCAAAGGTGACGGAAAGGGGCAATACTTCTTTATCAGCTGGTCGAGGGTGTATTTGTCCAGGTTGGCGAAGAATTCGGAGCGCTTGGGGTGCGGCGTGCTGGAGCGGACGATGCAGGGGTTGCCGGCGATGGCGTATTCGACCTTGGAATCGCATTGGAAGACTTTATCGGCGACGGCATCAAACAAAGCCTTACCATGTTCAGTGTTCAACAAGACGACGGATGTTCCCTTGTTGTCATCCATTTGCGGGTAAACTTTCGCGATATTCCAGTAGTCACCTAGCGTAATGTCTGCGATACGGGGCAATTTGCCATAATGGCAATCGGCGCAACTCGAATTCAAGCAGATGTTCTGCAGGAACACCCGCATAAACTTATCTTCGCGGAGTGTTTTAGAGAATTGAAAACAGTCTCCAGAGATTGTATTCAATGACGAAGTCATTGAAAACAATCTCCACCCCATCCGCTTGTCACGAAAACGGGAAGACGCAACAAGAGCAGACTTTTCTTTTTCAAGTTCGCGGACATATTTTTCAAAGACCTTCACGCTGGGCGTGCCGTGGCACACGATATCCACCGTAAACAGGTCGGCAGAGGCGGCATTGCCAAGCACCGCATAAAGCCCAGCCACCTGGCAAGGCGTCCCGGAGAACAGCACCTTGCGCCCCGCCTTGAGAAGGCTACGGACTTCGCGATACACGAGCCCGACATCGGCCTGCACATACTTGGATCCGCGCAGTTTTTCCAAGTCCGCCTTGTTGTCAACAATGATGTGCCCGAAACGGGTCGGAGCAGTCTGGGCAACACCGGCCACTACCCCGCCGTCATCCAGGACACGTTCCGCCAATACGGTGAAGATTCCGCCGCTGGAAGACTGCAGACGGACAGACTCGTCCTTCGCGTAGGCGGCCACCGTTTTCGGCGAAACATCCGCGACATTCGGGTTTTCAACAGGCTTGTTCCATGGGCAAACCCGCTCGCAAGCACCGCATTGCACACACTTTTCCGCATCGATAACGGGGCGATAGAAGCCCTCAGCATCCAACTGCATAGAAATTGCGCTACGGGCGCAGACATTGGCACAAGCCGCGCAAGATGGACAGTTCTGGACAGGGATATTCATGCTAAACTCCTAAACAAACCCGAGTCAACCGCGGGAAAAGTTTTTTCATTCCCCATAAAAACGCATACGAAATCATGAAAACAATTGATGTCAGGCAAGCCCATTGCAAATATCCGTTCAAAGAGATGCATAACGTTTTTTTTACAGCAATGCGATAAGCCAAAAGAACATAGCAATGAATTAAGTATATCCCAAAAGAGTAAAATCCAACGGAACTTAGAAAAACAATTCCTTTACAATCTAATTTATCAAAAGCAACCTTAACTTTTTCTGAAAACAAAAGAGGAATCAAGCAAAAAGAAAAAAGCATTGCCGAAGGTTTCTGCCCCACACCAACACCATAACCCAATCTATCTAAGAATAAACTTTCAGCAAAGCACAAGACAAAAGTCAAAGATGACAATAAAACCCATGGTTTGATAGAGTAATTTCGTTCTTTTTGCCGCCCCAAATAAAAACCGAATATGAAAAAGACGCTCCACATCCAAAAACCACCCGCATAAGCAATTAATGGAAGCGAAATTCCAAATTTAGGTAGAATATACGACTTAACAGCCCATCCACAAAGAGCGAGCACCAAAGAAAAAATCATTACAAAAACATACGCATTTTTCCCTTTATTATAAAAGAAATTCAGAAAAGGCAACAAGAGATAACATTGAATAATTACAGCAACGAAATAATAAATCGAGTAGCCACAAAGAAATAATAGAAGCACGCTCTTTAACACACTTCGACCACCTGCAATGCCTATCATAAATAGCGGAATTGAACAGAAAAGAACTGGCAAATAGACTCTAAAAAACTGTTTCTTAAAAAAATGCGAATAATTATTCCCATCAATCTGCTTATGAGCCATAAAGAACCCGCTCAATGCAAGAAAAACAGGAACAGCAACATTAAAAAAATTTCGTAGGATTACAGACGGAACTGGAAAATTTTCGCCAGCAAAAGAAATTCCAAATGAATGTATCAAAATGACAAAGATGATTGCACACCCTCTTAAAAAATCATAATATGTCTCACGCTTTTGTTCCATATAAGACCAATTCCTATCGACTCTTCATAATTTTCTTAATCGGTTTCAAAATCAAATCGCGTTCGTAGGCGTTCATCGAGAGCGTAAAGAACAGCGGCAAATAAACCACAAGATAAAGAACTATGCCCGCAACAAGTTTCACAACCGTATCAAGGGCATATTGCTGCAAAACGTAGTAAGTCAGTACAGTCAATACAGCAGGAACAATAGACATCTTTATGATTTCAATCCAAAAACCGACAATATCAATTTTCTGCTTGACTTGATAATACACGTTCATTACCAAGATCTGTCCCAATACAAGCGCACCCGCAATGGCACAGGCGCAACCGATTCCGCCATAATACTTGGACAGGGGAATCTGTGCACCAAGACTCAAGAGGGAAATAAACAAATAAAGAAGCGACCTAAACTTCATCTGGTTGCGGGCCTGTAAAATCGTGATACCCAAATTCTGAATCAGCGGCACAGTCAACGGCACAAAGAACAACATCGAGATAATATACGCATCGTCGTAGCCCTCGCCCGCCCATAGACGAATAAACTGACGGCCAAAAAGGAAGAACCCAGTAAGCACAAGAATCATCACACAATACTGGATTCGGCCAGTCTTGATGAACAAATCTGAAATCGCCCTACCATCGGATTCTCGCACAGCCATAGCAGTTACCTTCGGCAAAAAAACTCCACTGATAGCCGAAGAAAAGCTCATATACATATGTTCAAGTTGGATTGCCACCGCAAAAACGGCGACAACGACTGTGCCGGCGTATGCACCAAGCACAAATTGGCCAGTGCTCCAATAAATTCGATCCATTATGGCATTCAAGAAAATCCAGAATGAGTAAACAGAAACTTCTTTCAAGAAATTCCACTGGAATCTGGCAAATTTCAATTTAATTTTCAAATAATGCTTGCAGTACCAGAAATTGAGACCCAGCGTCAAAACATTGAAAACGGTCGCAACAACCACCATGGTAATAGCCTTGTAGCCCAAATTCAAAAGAACAATCATTGTCGCCGTATTCAAAATAATACGCACAATTGCGATTACCTTCTGGAAAACAAACTGTTCGTAAGCAGTAATGATGGAGCCAAACAAACTGAACGGGAAGGTGATCGCCAAATTGAACACCATCAAGGCAAGAATGATTTTCGTTCGAGAAAGTTCATTCGCCGTCATCGAAGCATCAAAGATATTCTCCGCATTCCAATACAAAAAGCCACCAGCCAACAAGGCAATCAGGCCGATGCCGCAATAGAGCAAAAAAAACATCCCGAACATTTCATATTGTTCTTCTTGTTTATTTTCGGCCCTGAATTTTGCCGTATAGCGGACAATAGCATTGCCAAAGCCCAAATCAAGGATTGTCAAATAAGCAACGATAGAGGCTGCAATTGAATACAGGCCATACTCCGATTTGCCCATCATGCGAAGCATGAAAGGTGTGTAGAGAAGCCCAACCAAATTATTGAGGACAAGAACTACATAAGAGAGAAATGCACCTGATTTAATTTGAGAAACGGGCATTTAAGATTCCAAAGCTTTTTTTAGCCAATTTAGGGAAAACTCACGCATTTCTTCAAGTTTCCCAGAATTATACAAATTCAGAAGAGATTCGAAGCGAGCTGCCCCACGTCCTTCATTGTAAACACACTTAAATTCTTTACCAAAGATAATTGAAAAAATGGTCCCATGAAAAGAATCCGTCACAACATAAGAGGCATCGCGGAACATGGCGAGCCATTCGGGAATAGTCAAAGTTGATTTAGAGTCTGCATAAAATTTTTTTACGACAAGTCTGCGGGAAATCGCTTCTTTTTCATATGCCGCCGTCACCTTTTCATTTTCGTCAAGTACATACACCGCAAGGTACTCTTCTTTACAAAAAGGAACTTCTTTACAAATCAGTTGATAGTCCTCTTTTTTGAGCAACAATGTCGGGTCTAAAACCCAAGTGGCATTCACCCCCAAGTAATCCTTGCATAATCTTATGCCAGATTCTTCACGAACACTTATTGCATCAAATTTTTTTGCAAGAAGAGAACATATTTTATTCTGCTTTGGGGAGTATTCCCAAACATCTACGCCAAACGATGCTGCGTATGCAATACGTTTAAGTTTCTTTTTCTTCTTGCAAAAATCAAGAAACATATTTGAAATATTAGGATTATATTTGGGACGCCATACTTGATCACTCCCAACGATGAGACATTGGGTATTTGATAAAACTCCCGAGGAAAGACCATAATTAGTTGTTGTTTTTGCGATGTAATCCTGAATGAATGCATTTACAAATTTTTTCCTATGGTATTTTTTTTGCATCTTCACAAAGTTTCGCTTTTTCCCAACAAGATTCAGCAATATTGTCTTAATCCAAGATAGAATGTATCTATATAAGGGTGTTTTCGGAGGCAACCAATCTACAGTTTTTGAACTATAACCCAAATGGTTCAACACTGTTTGCAAGGCGTAGTTTTGTAAAACGCCGCCATAATTATTTAACAAAGGTTGTGTAATAATTCCAACAACCATTAAACAAACCTCTTCAGTATTTTAACGAAAGCAAATCTAACACACCTAAAAAAATCTATTAATAACCAACCATTTATTTCCGCCAATGGTCGAAAATAAAAAGGTAGTTTAATCCGCATCCAAGCCATTCGATAAAATAATTCCTTATACAATTCAATTCTTTTGGAATGACTCAACGCATTTTTTCGCCAATAGGACTTAGATACAGCAACAAACACATTATAATCATAATATCTATCAACATAAGAAGAGTCAACAATGGCCTTTTTTTTCATAAAATCTTTGTATGTCTGAAAATTATGAACTATTGTTTTATAATGCTCAGAAGCACTAACACTTAAAGACAACGAATCATTATTTACAACATTTATTTCATATCCATTATATGATGAAATCTGAACTTTACTTACGTTATCCAAATATGCATAAACAAAGTCAACATCTTCTCCATATGACTTTTCTTTAGGGAAAAGGATATTGTTGTTTATTATATACGTTCTTTTAAACAGTTTTCTTACCGGTCCATTGAGTACTTGATTTATTAAATTATTATATATATCAGCAATAGAGTACACACCGTCAGCGACCTCATAACCAGGTCTAAATAAGCAATCTGACACTTCATTTTTTTTATTTATTTCCGCGCCACAAATAGACATATCGATAGTTCCATCCAAAGGTACAAGTTTTTCCAAGCAACACGGCTTCAAGCTATCATCAGAATCAACAAATGTTATCCATTTCCCTTTCGCCTTTAAAACCCCATAATTACGTGTATCGCTGACGCCCGTATTTTCTTTATGAAAAAAGACAACTCTTTTATCAATTGAGGCATAAAATTGAATCACTTTTAATGAAGAATCTTTACTTCCATCATCAACAAGAATTAATTCAAAATCTTTGAAGGTTTGATTCAATATACTTTTGATACATTTTTCTATCCACAGTTCTGAATTGTAGACAGGAACAATTATAGATATCAGAGGAACGTTTGACATATCACAAAATTTTTTTTATCAAAAGCTTTAAAGCGTTTAGTGATGAATGAGATTTTAAAATTGTTGATATTTTTACATAATAATTAAGCTTAAATTTTTTTTCAAGATTAGATATTAAACGCCCCTGTCCCGTAGCGTATTTCAAATCAATTAACACCGAAGATATCTTAGCATCAAAATCATTAGACAATGTCGGATACATTTTTTTTATCTGAGTTCGATAAAAATTAAGAATTACGATTGACTCAATTGCCCGATTTGATAACTTTACATTTGTAGACGACTCCGCATTGCGATAGTAAAAATAAACACTTTGAGGAATAGAAACAACATATTTGGCATATTTCAGAACTTGATAAAAAAGCAGAGCGTCCTCCCCATTTGTAAAGTTTTCATAAGTATCATATTTATGCGTTCTAAACAGATCCGCATTAAAGATTTTACCCCAAACATTGTGTGGAAACTCGTTTTTTAACATAGATTTATAAACGAATTCAGGGGTATTTCCATAACTTAATCTACCATACATTGCCCTTATCGGACCATCATCATCAACAACTGTATATGCTCCACAAACAACATCTGCATTTGTTTTTTTTATTGTTTCAAACAATATTTTCAAAGCATCATCAGGAATCCAATCATCGCTATCAAGAAAAACAAAATAGCGTCCTCTTGCCATCTGATAACCAGACATTCGAGTCCACATCAGCCCCATGTTTTTTTTATGTTCAACAATGGTTACATGTTCCCATTTTTCAGAAAATTCCTTCACTACCAACATTGATTGATCTGGAGTAGCGTCATTGACAACAACAACTTCAAAATCTTTAAATGTTTGCCTTAATAAAGAGTCCAAACAACGTTTAATGTATTTTTCAACATTAAATACCGGAATTATTACTGATATAGTTGGAATGCTCATACAAAATTGTATTTTCTAACTAATTACACTTTAAAAATGTTTAGAAGAGAGTTGAATCCATTCTCCAAACTTATAATCCCAAGATTCAGGATTGAAAGGAACCATACCACTCCAATGGAAAAAAGTCATTTCCCCAAAGTAGATTTGTGATCCCACTTCATACAGATCAATACGAATATGAGGAAATCCTTTCGAAAGGCGTTCTGCCAATTCAATCATTTTTTCAAACATTCTCGGCTTCTGCGGCAAAAAGCATGCATTAGGATGTCCGTTCGTAAATGGCAAATGTTTGAAATCTCTATCAAAAAAATCAAACTTTGTATCCTCATTTGGGTTTTGACGTTCTGTTGCAATAAAAAGAGCTTGTACCTTTCCGTCAAAACAAAAAAATTTATAATCCCTAAGTTCGCCACTTTCATCTTCCATGTACGTTTCAGCAATAATTTGCGGTTTAACATCCTTATATGGCCACTCTCTACATTTTCTATAAATATTATTTTTTAGCCATTTATTTAATTGTTTTATCACCAGTGTTTGATCCAATAATCTTTTGTCTTTGCAAATAACAACATCCCCACCCCCTCCGTTTGTCGTTTTAAGAACAAACTGGTTCGGCAACTGATCAAAATTTATTTCTCTAGCGTCAGACCAAACACCAATTGTTGGAATTATATATTCCTTACCAATTTTATCAGAGACATATTGTTTTACGCTGTATTTATCAACAAGTGTTGTATAAAGCGGATTACGATTGTATAGTTTGAGCCATTGTATTTTTTCATTAAATGTTTTGGGGTTATCAAAATTAGGCCAATACCCCATACAAAAACGAAACATAAGCCGTAAGTACAACTTATCGCATGGAATAAGAAAACTGAAATTTCTTAACAGAGCTGCAGGGACTTCATCGTGTTTTTTTTTGATTAATCGAATTGCAGTAGACAACTTGCTCATTTTTTTTCTCCTGTGCTAAACAATACCCTAAAACGAATGTTGAGGGAATCGCCATATCACTATACGACATTGAAAAAATTGTTTTCATAAATAGAATAACAAAAAGCATTTGAAGAACTGTTTCCAATAGAGGGTCATATTTTTTGCTTAGGCAGTATTTTCCAAGCGCAATCCAATAGATCAAATATATAATAATTCCAAATAGTCCTTGATTTACAGCAATTTCAACCCAATCACAATGCGCATAATTATAGTATATCTTTACCGTCGCATTGGCTCCAGAGCCAAATAAAAATTGCAAAGGTGTAGTTTCATTCCATATGTATTTAACAAAAGTTACAACTAAATCATCTCTACGGCTCATCTTTCCATCCAAAGTTTCATATAGCCGTTCTTGAAACAATTGGCTACTATTCATTTCATATTCAAAAAATAGATAACCTACAGCAGCCAAAGCAAAGAATACAAAGAATAGTAGAATTTTCTTTCTTAATGATGAAAAACTAAATTTCTTCCACAAAAAAAGAACCACACAAACAAGCGCCGCAAAGACAGCCCCCCTTTTCATTGAGAGAATGACGAAGAAAAAACAACACCCAATAGCTAAAAATTGCAAATAAGCCTTTTTATGCAAAAAAACACACATCGGCAAAATAGATAAAAAAACATATCCAATATTGTTAACGAATTCAACTTTTGTAGAATTTCTTAACATTGCAGCAATCAGCAAATTTCTTTCGTTCATATAATACGAAGCGACAGCTACAGCAATAAAAGTAAAAATCCACATATACATATTTTTTTCCGATATCGGATTATCTTTAAACAAAACAAAGAAGGCGTATATAGGTAACAAAGATCGACAAATCACTTTTAAATAATTATAGCTAGGCTCATTAACAACATAATCTGAAGGATTGAACCAAACTATTAAATACGTTCCGTACAAAAAAAACATCAGCATCAAAATGTTCAGAGCCTTAAAATAAGGAGGTTTTGCAAATTGAAGATTTGTTTTTACAAAATAATAGAATGATATTCCTAACAATACAAAAAGTAAAACCTGCCGAAGAGCACTATCCTTCGTTCCCGAGGCTTCACTTAGCATATATACAACCCATAAAAAAGTATATATATTCAGTCTATTCATCCACGACGGCATACATCCTCAGCATATTTAATTTACAATTTTCCTAATATACTCATTCCATTTTCCATATATATTTTTTTTTGAATATATGTTTCGAATATTAAGAGATTTAGAAACAACAGACTTTAAAAAATGGTTTCCACACAAAACTTCGGTAATTTTCCTTGCAAGACTATCAACGTCGTTTCTTGGCACAATCCACCCATTCACGCCATCTTCAATCAGTTCTCTCACTCCTCCAGGCTTACAATCCGTTGATATACAAGGAACACCCAAAGCCATTGCTTCCATCAAAGCATTTGGCATCCCTTCAAAATCCGAGGAAAGAACAAAAAGCGATGCTTTGTGCATTTTCTCAAAAATATCACTACAACTAGGATGTATAGTAACCCTATTACACATACCTAAAGATTCTATAAGCTTACATAAGGAGTCTTTTAGCGGACCGTCTCCATATATTTCTAGATTGTATTCAGGTATATCACTCGCAATAGTCGCAAATGCATTAATTAGTAGGACTTGATTTTTTTGGGGATGCAACCGACCAACGGAAATAATTTTCTTTTCACGCTCTACACAAGGTTCAGTAAGAAATCCATCAGGTATTGAATGTGCATTAGGAATAACAATCGACCTTTTCTTTACACTTGTACCGAAATAATCCCTAGCACCGTTTGACTGAAAAACAAAGCCGTCCATTCTCATGAAAGAAAGCCAACGAATTATTCCCAAAATAAATGCATATTCCTTATCTCCTGGGTCACCTCGTTCTGCGTAAATAACTCTACCACAAATAGATTTCGGCATCAAAGCACATAAATACGCTGACTGCATCCAAAAATGTATAGATATATCTGGACAAATGCCAGATAATACCTTGCGAAGAGAAAAGTATCTTGTTATAGTCTTTTCGAATTTCTTTTCTTTTTTAGAAAGATCAACAAGATGGATTTCAGAAGATAATGCATATACAGGATTACAAGCCGCCAACGAAAGCAAATATACGTCATGACCAAATTCAGCCAAGGCATTTGCTAACATAACAATCTGTCTTTCCGCACCACCACGGCCGTGCAAATATGCGACACACGCTATTTTCATAAAGAGAGGGTCCTTCTACCCTTACTTATCAAAAAAAATAAATCAACGAGACGAAATTTCAAAAAGTGTCTTGCAAAGCGGACTTTATTCATTATATGAGCAGTATCTACCTTACGCTCTTTGTCTAAAATTTGGTTCAGCAGAAGGACCCGGGCCTTGGCCTTTCTTTTAAAATCATAAAAATTGTTATTTTGTGCAATTTTATCCAAAGAAACTACAGCCGCAGTTATAAAAAAAGCATTTAACGTATCTGCATATTTTTCATAAACACCGATTTCTACAATCTTTTCCTTCAAATACTGGGCAACATCGCCCCAAGGATCTTCCAATCTACTTTGTGAAAGGCTATCGCTGTGAAGTATGTAGTTATAAACTGGTTTATCAATAAAGGAATAGTCTTGGGCATAATAAAGCACCAAAAAACTATATATAGCCTCTTCCCCAACTTTATGGTTCGAGAACCTTATTTTATGCTCTTTTATTATCCCTCTTTTAACCGCCTTGCGGACTCCACCCCAAAGCATTTTGCCCGTCATTTGGTTTCTTAAAACATCATCTTTGGGCAAATTAGCGAATATTGACAGCTTTTCTACACCATCTATCGAATAATCTTCTCTTCTCCTATTCACATCAAGAAAAACGACATCAGTATTTTTTTCAATGATCAAAGAAAAAAAATCGGGTTCAACGAAATCGTCAGAATCTATAAAAACAATATAGTCACCAATCGCATTTTCCAATCCAACATTACGAGCGGCACCAGCCCCTGCATTTTCCTGGTGAAACGTCCTTATTCGGCTGTCTTTTTTGCCATAATCATTTAAAATGGCCAGACTGTTATCTTTTGAACCGTCGTCAACAAGTAATAATTCCCAATCGGAATAGGTCTGCTTCAAAATAGAATCAACGCACCTTGATATATACCTTTCAGCATTATAGACTGGAACAATCACAGAGATTTTCATCAGGTTTATTTCCTCAAAAAAAGCTTATAAACCAAATGCTGTAAAAAAGCAGGCATTAAGAATACACCCATCTGGGCAACAGCCACAACGGTGAAATCCATGAAACTAGAATATCCCATTTTACGGAAATTTCCAATGGTATCAATATAACTTTTGGTATTTTCCCAGCTTTTGCGACGCTTGGCAAGGTCATTATTGCTGCGGAACAAAAGCAACGATTCCGGCACATTTTGTGCCTTACAGCCGCCAAAGAGCATTCTGCCAAAAAGGTCCACGTCCTGATTACGGCGCAAATCTGCATAGCCACCAAAGTTAAGGACCCGACTTTTGCGATACATTACGGCAGGATGGTTGAACGCACTCCTTTTTTTTGCAAACTGGTAGATTTCGTCATTCGTTACCGGGACAGCACGTGTGGATATGATTTTTTCAGGGTCATCTGTAAAATCGTCAACATACGTTCCGACAATCGAAAGGCTCATGTTTTCCGCGAACACCTTCAGCTGTTTTTCACAACGGTCCGGTTTAGAGATGTCATCTGTGTCCATACGAGCGACAAGTTCGTTTTTGCATTCCTTAAGCCCAACATTCAGCGCCAGGCCGAGCCCTAGATTCTTCTCGTTTTTGATTGTGCGGACAATCTGGGGGTATTTTGCCTTGTATTCGTCCAGAACGGCGTAAAGGAAATCCGTTAGCGGGCCATCTTCTACGATGACAATTTCATCGGGCTTGACGGTCTGATTGAGCATGCTGTCGATGGCAAGCCTGAGGTATTCGGGCTTTTCCTTAACATAGAGCGACATCAAGACGCTGTATTTCGGCAGTTCCGCGTGCATCAGGCGGCCTCCTCCAGAGTTTCGCGGCAACGATCGTTACACGCAAGTGCCGAGACTCGCGGAACGAGCAAGGAGATCCCCGCCTGCGCGGGGATGACATGATGGTGCGCGGGGATGACATGATGGTGCGCGGGGATGACATGATGGCGCGCGGGGATGACATGATGGCGCGCGGGGATGACATGATGGCGCGCGGGGATGACGGCGAGTGGAGCGAGGCTCGGTTTTGTGAGGGGTGCGCGAGCCGCTAGGCGAAGCGTAGCCCCACAAAATAGAGCGTGACGGCGCGGGAGCGCCGGGCCGCCCTTCAAAAAAGCAACAGTTGTTTGCACTCTTCCGGGGGAACAATTTGTAAATTCGCCCCCCAAAACGAAGGAGGATGCATTATGGTTAAAAGACATTCGCATGATTCTTACGTGAGGTCCGTGCTCAAGGACCCGGCGCGAACAGCGGAACTTCTGCAACTTGCAGCACGGAAGAACAGGAACCTCGCCCAGTTCCTCGAGACCGTGAGACTCGACACACTGCAGGAAATTTCCGAGGCCTACAGCGATACGGTTTCCCACGGTGAGGGCGACCTCGCGTTTACCGTCAAGATCGCAAGCGA
>Ga0310691_10003652_pt1 | contig 18175 bp, 12 predicted proteins | sample 176DNAGHGlowgp2_FD_203887 | JGI IMG/M metagenome (GOLD analysis project Ga0310691, IMG submission 203887) | Sheep rumen microbial communities from Palmerston North, Manawatu-Wanganui, New Zealand - 1766 DNA GHGlow gp2 (v2) (version 2) | ecosystem: Host-associated > Mammals > Digestive system >...
GGCTGTCTTCTTAAACATCGTCTTGCTGTTTGATTGATGATGTAAAGGTACAAAAAATATTCCAGAAATCGGCATGAATCAGAGATTTATTTACAATTATAAATGCCTTACTTTTTAAAGTGGACTCTTAACTCAAGTTTCGCAAGTAGTTTTTTTATACCATGAATTTTTTCTAATTATTTCTAATTTTGCCTGCGGTCCCCCCAGCTTCCAAAAACTTGATTCTTAGGTAACCATGAATTTGTGATGCTCCGCATCTATTCCTTTTCCGCAGCAATAAAGCCGTGAGGCTTCCTAATTCATGGTCGCAAAAAACGGAAAGAAATTGGGATAAAATTTTTGAGAGGCAGTATTTTAGAAGACAACATGGGACAACGAAGGACAACTTTATTATTTCATTGATTAAGAAGATGTTGTCCCGTGTTGTCCCGTGTTGTCCCGTGTTGTCTTCTAAAAAATCCCGAAAGTTGAGTTTTTAATTTTTAATTTTTTAGTTGACAAGTTACGAGTTAACGAGTTAACAAGTTGTTACTTTCCACTTTTAATTTTTAATTTTTAATTTTTAATTTTTATTTTTCAAATTCCAATTATATGTTGTATCTTTGCCGTTGTCTAATTGTAAAATCGTTTTATTATGAGCAAAACACCGACGCCTCACATCGGGGCAAAACTGGGCGACATTGCCGAGACTGTTATCATGGCGGGCGACCCGCTGCGTGTGAAATTCATGGCTGAACGCTATCTGACGGATGCTGTCTGTTTCAACCAGGTGCGTGGAATGCTCGGCTACACGGGCACGTACCAGGGCAAACGGGTCAGTGTGATGGGACACGGTATGGGCATACCATCGATTGGCATCTATACGTATGAGTTGTACAACTTCTACGGGGTGAAGTCGATTATCCGCGTGGGGTCGGCTGGTTCGATCAACAACGACTTGAACGTGGGTGACTTGGCTATCGCGATGGGTGCGTGCACGAATTCGAGTTATGCTGACCAGTACGAGCTGGCTGGGACGTTTGCACCGATTGCCGACTTCGACTTGCTTCGCGGTGCGGTGGAGGAGTGTGAGCGACTGGGCTATAAGTATAAGGTTGGCAATGTGATGTCGAGCGACACGTTCTACACCGAGAATGCGCACAACGAAAAATGGATTGCCATGGGCGTGCTGGCTGTAGAGATGGAGATTGCTGCGCTGTATATGAATGCAGCTCGCAGTGGCAACCGTGCACTAGGCATCTGTACGATTTCAGACCATATTTTGAAGGGTGATTCTGCTTCGGCCGAGGAACGTCAGACAACGTTTACGAAGATGATGGACGTTGCATTTTCGCTTGTTTAGCTTTTTTAAGTGTTTCGCTGGCGTCTATGTGCAGTTTTTTTCGTAACTTCGCGGCGAATTTAGAAAAAGCGTAACGTTTGAAGCAGCGCATCGTGCTACTGGCAATGTTTGTCTTGACCATTCTGACGATGGCTCAGGGCAATATGGGTGCGGCCTCTGTGTGGAGGCCGACCTTTCTTGTTGCCGCTGTCGATTCGTTGCTGCCCGATTCTCTGCCTCTCTTTCCAGACTCTTTGCCGCAGGGTGTAGAAGCTTTGCCCGACGATTCGTTGGGTGAGGAACGCACATATCTGCTGAATCTGGATAGCATACGCCGACAGTTTGATGCCGAACGGGGTGGAACGAAAACTGGAGGAGGCGAACGTGCACAGCGTGGCACGGTGCAGTGGAACGACTCAGTGGCTGCGGTCGAGGATTCGCTGGCCAAGCACAAGAAAAAGAGTGCGTTGGAAGATCCTGTAGCCTACGAGGCAAAGGACTCCATTGTGTTTATGATGGGGCAGAATCGTGCCTACCTGTTTGGCGAATCGCAGGTGGATTATCAGAACATTTCGCTCAAGGCAGAGCAGATTGAAATGAGTCTGGACAGCAACCTGGTGTATGCGCATGGTGTACCCGACTCGCTGGGTGTGCTGCAGGGCAAACCAAAGTTCAAGCAAGGCAACGACGAATATGAGTCGGAGACGATGGCCTACAACTTCGATACACAGAAAGGCTTTATCACCAACGTGACGACCGAGCAGGACGAGGGTTTTGTCTATAGTGAAGAGTCGAAGAAGGGCAATAACAAGGACCTTTACTTGCGTCATGGCCGCTACACGACCTGCGACGAGGAGCATCCCCACTTCTACATCGCCCTGAGCCGTGCCAAGGTTTATACAGGAAAGAGTATCTTTACGGGTCCTGCATGGCTTGTTATTGAGGATGTGCCTACGCCGATTGTCTTGCCTTTTGCCTATTTCCCTTTTTCAAAAAAGTATAGCAGCGGCTTTATCATGCCGTCGTATGGCGATGAACAAACCCGCGGCTTCTATCTCCGCGACGGTGGCTATTACTTTGCCGTCAGCGACAAGTGGGACCTCAAACTGACGGGCGAAATCTTCACGAAGGGCTCGTGGGGCATAGGAGCACAGACCACCTACAAGAACCGTTACAAGTATAGCGGCAACTTCTACTTCAACTACCAGGTGACCAAGACGGGTGAAAAGAACATGGCTGACTACACAGAGGCGAAGAACTTCAAGCTTCAGTGGAGTCACCGTCAAGACCCCAAGGCACACCCCAACAGTACGCTTTCGGCCAGTGTCAACTTTGCCACCGAAAGTTATGAGAAGAACAACATGACGAGCCTCTACAACCCGACTTCTTACAGTCAGTCGGTGCGTACCTCTGCTGTCAACTATTCACGCACTTTCCCCAAGCTGGGCCTGAGCATTTCGACTGGTCTGAACATCTCGCAGAACATGCGCGACTCGTCGATTGCCGTCACCCTCCCCAACCTCAGTATCAGCCTCCAACGCATCTATCCCTTCAAGCGCAAGAAGCGGGTGGGGAAGGAGCGATGGTACGAACGCATCTCGTTCCAATACACAGGAACCTTGCAGAACAGCATCAACACCAAGGAAGACCAGCTGCTCAAGTCGAACCTCATCAAGGACTGGCAAAACGGCATGAAGCACGAGATTCCGATCCAGGCTTCCTTCCAACTGTTCAAGTACATTAACGTTGTACCTTCATTCCGCTACACCGAGCGCTGGTACAGCAAACGCGTTGAGCAAGACTGGGATGTGCGTCGCCAGGAAGTGGTGCGCGACACCATCTATGGCTTCAACCGCGTCTATAACTACAACCTTGCCCTCTCGATGAACACAAAACTCTACGGATTCTACAAGCCAAATCCCAAGATTTTTGGTCGAAAAATAGAGATGGTCCGTCATGTGTTCACCCCCTCCGTTTCGTTCAGCTACGCCCCCGACTTCAGTGCCAGCCGCTACGGATACTACAAGACCTACGTTCGCACCGACGAGGACGGCAACGTCTCGCTCGTCGAGTATTCCCCCTTCCAGGGCAGCCTCTACAGCTATCCAGGCCGAGGCAAGTCTGGCTCCGTCACCTTTGACATCGGCAACAACATCGAGATGAAGATTCACGACCGCAACGACTCCATTCGCAAGGTCAGCATCATCGACGAACTCGGAGCCAGCATCTCCTACAATATGGCTGCCAAGCGCCAGCCTTGGAGCAACCTCAGCACCCGTCTGCGCCTCAAGTGGGGCAAGTTCAGTCTCAATCTAAACTCTGTCTGGCGCACCTACGCCTACACCTTCGACGAAAACGGAAACGTCGTCGAAGGCGACCGCACCGAGTGGTCATACGGACGCTTCGGACGTTTCCAGGGACTTTCGAAAACCTTCTCCTACAACCTCAACAATCAGACATGGCGTCAGTGGAAAGCAACTTTCCGAAAGCTCTTTGGGCGTGGTGGCGACGAAGAAGACGAAGAGGAATCCAGCCTCGAAGAAGGAGAGGACGAAGAAGGCAGTTTGCAGAAGAAAGACACCGACGCAGGGCTTGACAGCGACGGCTACATGAAGTTCACGATGCCTTGGACACTCACACTCTCCTACGGCATCACCATGGCCGAGGACCGCAGCCGTCCCATCAATGTCCGCACCATGCGCTATCCTTACAAGTTTGTCCAGAACTTCAACCTCACTGGCAACGTGAAACTCTCCTCGGGTTGGAACGTCAACTTCTCCTCCGGCTACGACTTTACCAACCACGCCATCTCGATGACCACCGTCAACATCAGTCGCGACATGCACTGCTTCAACATCAGCGGCGGACTCGTCTTCGGCGTCTATACGTCCTACTACGTCACGCTGCGCGCCAATGCCAGCACCCTCACCGACGCCCTCAAGTACGACAAAAAGAGTTCCTACTCCAGTTCCGTGCAATGGTATTAGACCTCCAGCCCCTGGGTATCACCCAACTCACACCCATGCAGCAACAGATGCAGCAAGCCTTCGCTGCATCCGAGCGCGACATCATCCTACTTTCCCCCACCGGCAGCGGAAAGACCCTTGCCTACCTGCTTCCACTCCTGCAGAGCCTCGACCCAGACCAAGATGCTCCGCAGACACTCGTCATCGTCCCAACACGTGAACTGGCACAGCAAACCTATCGTGTGGCACGTGCTATTTCATCCCCAATTCCTCACTCAGCCCTCCTCGTCACTACCCCAGGCTCTTTGCTTCGAACCCTCCGCCACCAGCCGACATTCCTGGAGAAAGTCCATACACTTGTGCTCGACGAATTTGACAAGTGTCTCGAAACCAGTTTCCAGCAGCAGCTGCACGACATAATCCGTCAGTTGCCAGCCCTACGGCGTCGCATCCTGCTCAGTGCCACCGACCGTCCCGAAATTCCACATTTCGTAGCCATCCACAATGCCCTCCGTCTCGATTGTTTGTCTGCTGGCAATCCCCATTCCTCCTATTCCATCACCGTAAAATCCGAAAACAAACTCCAGACACTCTATGCGCAGCTTGCACACATTCTGACCACACCACACAGTTCAACCATCGTATTCCTCAACCACAGGGAAGCGGCCGACCGCACCGCCCACACGCTGCGTCGTCGAGGCCTGCCCTGTGAACCCTATCACGGCGCCCTTCCGCAGAATCAGCGCGAACGAGCCCTCGTCAAGTTCCTCAACGGCAGCAGCCCCATCCTCATTACAACCGATCTTGCTAGCCGCGGACTCGATTTCCCAGCCGTCACACACATCATCCACTACGACCTGCCCACAAATGCCGAAACGCTGACCCACCGCAATGGTCGTGCAGCACGCCGTGAGCAATGGGCCGATGCCTCCGATACCACCCATCGAAAGCCCGACGACATCGCAGCCCATATCTACTATTACCTTTCTGAACAAGATGAACAAAGTATAAAGGACAAGGTGCTAATTACAAAGGAGCAAGCACAAAGTATCGCTGCAGCGGTACCTCTCTCTCCGTTGTCCTTTGTACCTACTACCTTATCCTTCGCTTCACACTTCACGTTTCACGCTCCACACTTCACGACCCTCTACATCGGGAAGGGACGTCAACATCGACTCAGCCGAGGCGACATCCTTGGCTTCCTCTGTAAGGTCGGCCAACTACAAGCCACTGACATCGGTCGGATCGACGTGCTCGAATCATGTTCCTACGTCGCCATCCCCCGTGCACAACTGCCCGACCTTCTCCAGCGTCTCGAAGGTCAGAAAATAAAAGGGCTTCACACCATTTTCCGCGAAGCACACTGAATGTTTTGAGTTATTAATTTTTTAGTTGACAAGTTACGAGTTAACGAGTTAACAAGTTGTTACTTTCCACTTTTAATTTTTAATTTTTAATTTTCAATTTTTATACAAGTTTCGGATGAATCAAAAACCACGAATTTCTCGAATGACACGAATAATCCTTTCTTCGTGTATGCTAATTCGTGTCATTTTTTATTGCAATTACTCGTATTTTTTCCACTTGTATAGGCCCAAAAAGTAGGAATAATTCGTGTAATTCGTGTAATTCGTGGTTAATTTTTAATTTTTAATTCTAAGCTTTTCGTGTAATTCGTGTAATTCGTGGTTAATTTTTAATTTTTAATTTAGAGTATTCAGTCGATAAATCGCTCCAGCAGTCCACCATACTCGTCGATGCGGCGGTCGCGCAGGAAGGGCCACCAGCGGCGCACCTGCTCGGAGCGATGCAAGTCGATATCCACCACGGCAACAACATTTTCATCCTGAGGAGCACGGTAGAGGAACTCGCCCTGAGGTCCGCATACGAAACTACTACCCCAAAACTCAATCCCGCCCGTTTGCTCGCTCGGGTCAGGCTCGTGGCCCGTACGGTTCACACTGATGACGGGCAGCCCGTTGGCGACGGCATGTCCGCGCTGCACGGTAGTCCATGCCTCGCGCTGTCGTTCCTGTTCCTCAGGAGAGTCGCTCGACTCATAACCGATGGCCGTAGGATAGATGAGCAGTTCGGCACCCTGCAAAGCCATCAGCCGAGCACCTTCAGGATACCACTGGTCCCAGCACACCTGCACGCCAAGACGCCCCACACTGGTCTGAATGGGATGGAAACCGAGGTCGCCAGGAGTGAAGTAGAATTTCTCGTAGTAGGCAGGGTCGTCGGGGATATGCATCTTGCGGTAGCAGCCGGCAATCGAGCCGTCGCGTTCGAGCACCACGGCCGTATTGTGGTAGAGCCCTGCAGCTCGGCGTTCGAAGAGAGAACAGACGATCACGATGCCGTGATCTTTGGCGAGAGCGCCGAAGAAGTCGGTAGAGGGGCCAGGGATAGGTTCGGCCAGGTCGAAGAGTTCCGTTCGCTCCACTTGGCAAAAGTAGCGGCTGTTGTGCAACTCTTGCAGCACGACCAGTTCAGCACCCTGCTGCGCAGCCTCGGCGATACGTTCTGCCAGTTGCTGGCGGTTGATTTCCACGCTGTCCGTGCAGCGCATCTGTACGATTCCTGTTTTCATGTTGTCCGTATTTGAGGGCAAAGTTACGACTTATAATTGATAATTGAAAATTGAAAATTGAAAATGGGCACACTTCATGTGGAAATTTCATAAATTAGATTCAAATTAAACAAATTAAATTTGTAAAATTTTTGAAAATAATTTGAACGTTTTCGTTCAGCCAAATGAACAAAGTCAAACTTGTTTGAACTTTGTCATGGCGAGAAAACGTCTGATGTTAATCGAAGAATTTCCCCACGAATTCGGCTTACACTGAATATTGAAAATTGATAATTAAAAAATAAGCCCCCTGGAGTTAGTTGTGTTTTTGACAACTATGGCGTTGCATCGTCAGTGGCTGAGAATCGCGTAGAAGTCAACGACTCAATGATCAGGTTGATATAGCGCATTCCTGAAGCGGTAACGATGAATGGAAAATGCCCTTTCAATGGGTGGCTATCGTCCGAAGGTTCAGTTAGGCATGAGAATACGCCCCTACTTTTTGTCAGACGGCGGACGAATCGTCGTCAGTCGGTGCTTTGACTGTCGTCAGACGGCGCACTAACCTGTCGTCAGACGGCACTCTGATGGTCTTCAGACGGTGCTTTGACGACCGTCAGACGGCGCACAAAGCAGAAGTCAGACGGCACTCTGCCGACACTTAGTCGGCGCTTTGCTGACAGTCAAAGGACGGAGCCGGGCACACTGAAGTTCGTGTTTTTTTTCTCAAATAGAATTAGAGGAAAAACGCAGGTCGAATCTAAGTATTTGAAGATGAGGTGCATGTGTCTTTTGTATGGCTAATTTCAAATTCTGTGTATTTATGTAAAATCTATGTAAGACAACGAATGTTTCCGTATGAAAGGTTCATATTTCAGTGTTGCTGTTCTCTATTTTGCTTAAAATTCTCCCACAAAAACAGGTCTTTGTACTGTTAAAATCTTTGTTAATTTAACATTTGACGTGAAGCGGGGAAAGCGAAAAATGAAAGGCGAAGACTGATGACATCGCTTCACGTTAAAGCCGACTTTTCTCGATAAGACCTTCCTGTTTAGAAAAACTGGGGATATATTTGGTCGTTCTCTCATTTATTCGTACCTTTGCAGTCGATTTCCAAACTGGAAGTCAAGGGGTGCTTTTCATAATTTGAAATTCTGGATTATGAAAGGCTGAGATGATACCCTCAGAACCTGATGCGGGTAATGCCGCCGTAGGGAATGGTGCGACTCAGTGTACCCCTTTATTATGTACTTATTTATAATAAAGGAAAGAGAGAAAATGAAAAAGTCTGTCATGCTGCTCGTTGCAGCAAACGTCTGTGGGATTGCTGTGAGTAATGCCCAAATTGTGGCCGATTCGCTCAAGATGGTTGAGCTGAACGCTGTGCAGGTGACTGCGTTGCGCAGTTCCGGTCGCACGCCGATGGCCGTCACGAATGTCGATCGTGAGCAGATTCGCAGTGTCAACTTTGGTCAGGACATGCCGATGCTGCTCTCGACGCTCCCCAGCGTCACGGTGACGACGGATGCGGGCAACGGTATTGGCTATACGAGCTTGCGTGTGCGCGGCACCGACCCTTCGCGCATCAATGTCACTGCGAATGGTGTGCCCATCAACGACGGTGAGAGTTCGCTGACGTATTTTTCGAACATGGGCGACTTCGCCAGCAGTGTGCAGTCCATCCAGTTGCAGCGCGGTGTGGGTACGAGTACGAACGGTGCCGGTGCTTTCGGTGCAACGCTCAATATGTTGACGGAGGGTATTGCTGCAAAACCCTTTTTGGGGGTTGACGTGTCGGCCGGCAGCTATGCTTCGCACAAGGAAACGCTGCGATTCGGCACGGGGCTCCTGGGGGGACGTTTCGGCGTCCAGGGTCGTCTGTCGCACATCGGCAGCGAGGGCTACCTGGACCGTGCTACGTCGCGGCTGGACAGCTACTTCCTGCAGGCTGGCTACTATGGCGACAATACGAGTGTGAAGCTGATTACTTTCAACGGAAAGGAGAAGACTTATATGGCGTGGAACTACACGTCGAAGTATGAGCAGAGTCTCTACGGTCGTCGCTACAACTCGTGCGGCCTCTACTACGATGCTGACGGCAACATGAAGTTCTACGACGATCAGTTCGACAACTATCATCAGCAGCACTATCAGCTGCACCTGAACCATCTGATGGGCGACTTCTGGAAACTCAACGTGGCTCTGCATTATACCCATGACTCGTACGTGTATGACCAGATGAAGACTGGGAAGAAGCTCTACCTGTGGCGTCTGATCGACGACACGAGTATGCGTGGCGACTTGGTGCAGCGCAAGGATGGCGACAAGGATTTCTTCGGCATGATTGCCTCGGCCAACTTCGACAACAAACGGGGACTTACGGCCAACTTCGGTGGCGGCTGGAACCACTTCAATGCCGACCACTACGGTCATGTGATGTGGGTGGGTACACCCTATTACAAAGGTGCCGAAGATGTGCCCCTGGCTCTTCCCAAGCTCCAGCCAGGCATGGAGTATTACAGCAACAATGCCAAGAAGAATGACTTGAACCTGTACGCCAAGGTGCAGTGGGAGTTTGTGCGCGGGCTGAGTGCTTTTGCTGACCTACAATACCGACATGTCGGCTACACGATGCAGGGACTGAACGACAACTGGAATGGGAATGCACAGATACGCATGAACCTCGACGCCAAGTTCGACTTCTTCAATCCGAAGTTCGGACTCAACTACCAGATTGCGCCAAATCACCGTCTCTACGCTTCCTACGCCATCACACACCGCGAACCGACCCGCGACAACTATATTGAGAACTGGGGACGGTCTATCCGTTCCGAGCGGCTCTATGACCTCGAAATCGGCTACAAGTACCAGACAGAGCAATTCGCTGCCGGCATCAACCTCTACCACATGAACTATCATAATCAGTTCGTTCTCACCGGACTTCTCAACGACGAGGGGGAGGCCATCACCCGCAATCTGCCCCGCAGCTATCGCATGGGTATCGAACTTGAAGCGGCCTGGCAGCCCGTTGATTGGTTCCGTTGGGATGCCAATGCGACCCTGTCGAAGAACCGTGTGAAGGACATGACCATCACGCTTGACGACTATACCACACTGGTTAACCTCGGCGAGACCAAACTCGCTTTCTCGCCCGATGCCATCGTGAACACAACGTTCACCTTCCGTCACCGTGGTTTCTCTGCCATGCTTAAGGGACAGTACGTCAGCAATCAGAACCTCACCAACTATGGTTTCACTTCGATGTATTCTACGATGACACACACACGTGAAACGCTCATGCTCAAGTCGCACTTTACCTCCAATCTCGACCTCAGCTACAGCTTTACGCTGCCAACCTTGGGTGTGAAGCAGGCTCGGGCCGGAGTCACTTTCTACAACCTGTTCGGTGCGAAATACGACAACAACGGATGGGCAGCACCGCAATTCCAACTCAACGCTAACGGACGCGTCATGGCTGTCAACACCTGGGGACCCGGCGACTGCGATGCCGCAGGATTTGCACCTTCTGCGCCTTTCCATTTCATGGCTCACCTTTCACTCGACTTCTAAGAATGGTTTAATTTTTAATTTTTAATTTTTAATGTTCCTCGACATCACCACCACAGCCCTTGGACTTGCCTACATCCTCTTGGAATTGAAGGCAAGCCATTGGATGTGGATTGTCGGCATCGCCATGCAGACGCTCGGCATCGTGCTTTACTACGATAAAGGCCTCTATGCCGATTGCGGCATGGAGTTTTACTATCTCGCCATGAGCGTCTATGGCCTATGGCGGTGGAAAGCCTCGGCCAGCCGTCCTCAAGAGCAGGAAGGACAACGTTCTGCGGATCACGACCGAGCCATTCAGAGCATCTTTTCTTCCCGTCGCCACCTGCTCATGGCGTTGTATGGGGTAGGGGGAGGCCTGCTTCTTTGGGCACTCATCTACTGGTTGCTGGTCCGGTTCACCAACAGTACTGTGCCCCTGGCCGACAGCTTCACCACGGCGCTGAGCATCGTCGGCATGTGGGCACTGGCACACAAGATTCTCGAGCAGTGGTTTGTCTGGATCATCGTCGACATCGTCACCTCCGTTCTCTATTTCTACAAGGACATCCCTTTCAAGGCATCGCTCTATGCGCTCTATGTCGTCATCGCCGTGTTCGGCTATCTCAGTTGGCGGCGCAAGATGTAGCGATAGCCTACGACGTATCAAGTGCTCCTCTTGCACAGCCGCAAGGCGAGATTGGGGTGTATAGCATTGGCCGCTTTCGGTAAAAACGCCGAAAACACAAGAAAAGCGCTGCTGCCGTTTTGTGGTTTCGCCGATTTTCCCTATTTTTGCATCCGATAACCAAAGATATTTGCTATGATTGTCTATCCCAATGCAAAAATCAATATCGGATTAAATGTCGTGGCTCGTCGCCCTGATGGCTACCACGACCTCCAGACGGTCTTCTATCCCATTGACCTGCAGGATGCCCTGGAGGTTCAGGGTGTTGACGAACGGGAACCGATGACGGGCGACGGATACCAGTTGAAGGTGAGCGGAGAGCTCTTGGCAGGTGTGCCTGATGACAACCTGGTGGTGCGTGCCCTGCAGCTGTTGCGCCATGATTTCCAGTCGAAAGCCGAACCTGTGAGCATACATTTGTTCAAGCATATCCCGACCGGCGCTGGACTGGGTGGTGGCAGCAGCGATGCGGCCTTCATGCTCAAGTTGCTGAATGAGCGTTGGAAACTTGAACTGACTACCGAGCAACTGGAGCGTTATGCTGCCCGAGTGGGTGCCGATTGCGCCTTTTTCGTTCGGAATCGTCCGGTCTATGCCGAGGGAATTGGCAATGTGTTCAGCGACATCCGACTCTCACTCTCGGGAAAGACGTTGGTGCTGGTGAAGCCCGACGTGTTTGTCAGCACGGCCGATGCTTATCGTCACATCGCTCCCCATCAGCCGGAACGCAGTCTGAAGGAGCTGCTCACATCTCCCATCGAGACGTGGCGTGAGTCGGTGGTGAACGATTTCGAGGCGAGTGTCTTCCCGAAGTTTCCAGAAATTGCTGCCATCAAGGATCGTCTCTACGACCTCGGTGCGCTGTATGCCTCGATGTCGGGTAGCGGTGCTGCCGTCTATGGCATTTTCGACCAACGGGTAGAACACGTCGATGAGGTGTTTGCCGGCTACTTCTGCCGACAGAGAAGCTTCGAATAAAAGCCCCCCAATCCCTCCAAACAAAAGAACGAAAAGATATGAACAAAAGTGACTATACATCAGCAGAACTGTTCACCTCTCCTTTGGAGGGGCAGGGGGAGGTCTCTGCTGAAGACGAAATAAGGGGGTTGCGTGAGCAACTGAATCAGCACAACTATAATTACTATGTGCTAAATCAGCCCACCATCAGCGACTATGACTTCGACCAGATGATGCACCGTCTTGAGGATCTGGAGTTGTTCTACCCACAATATGCCGACCCTAATTCGCCGACTCAGCGTGTGGGTAATGATCATAACCAACAATTCCGCCAGGTGGCTCACCGCTATCCGATGCTTTCGTTGGCCAATACCTACAACGAGGCTGATGTGCGCGACTTCTACGAGCGTGTGCGCAGCGGCCTGGAGGGTGAGGATTTTGAGATTGTAGCCGAGATGAAGTATGACGGTCTGAGCATCTCGCTCACCTATGTCGATGGTCAGCTCACACAGGCTGTCACGCGAGGTGATGGGGAAAAGGGTGACGACGTGACGGCTAACGTGCGCACTATCCGCAGTATCCCCCTCCAGCTACGTCCTGGCAGCGGTTATCCTCATGAGTTTGAGATTCGTGGCGAGATTCTGATGCCGTGGGCGTCGTTCAATCGTCTGAATGCTGAGCGTGAAGCCCGTGAAGAACCTTTGTTTGCCAACCCTCGCAATGCAGCGTCGGGCACGCTGAAGTCACAGAAGAGTGAACTTGTGGCGCAGCGTGGTCTCGATGCCTACTTATATTATCTGCTGGGTGACGAGATTCCCTCCGACGGAGGTCACTATGAGAATCTGCAGATGGCACGGAGCTGGGGCTTCAAGATTTCGGAGGGTATGCGCAAGTGTCATAGCGTCGAAGAGGTTCTCGACTTTATCAACTACTGGGACTCGGAGCGGAAGAATCTGCCCGTAGCCACCGACGGCATTGTGCTCAAGGTGAACAGCCTGCGGCAGCAACGCCACCTCGGCTTCACCGCTAAGTCGCCCCGATGGGCCATTGCATATAAGTTTCAGGCAGAGCGTGTTGCCACACCATTGCTTCAAGTCACCTACCAGGTGGGACGCACCGGAGCCATTACGCCAGTGGCCAACATGCAGCCAGTTCAACTGGCTGGAACTACTGTACGCCGTGCTTCCCTCCACAATGCTGACATCATCCGCCAACTCGACCTCCATCTCGGTGACACTGTCTATGTCGAGAAAGGTGGTGAGATTATTCCCAAGGTGGTGGGGGTCGATACTACGAAACGTACTCCCGACATGCCGCCCGTCACCTTTATTACCACCTGCCCCGAGTGTGGCACGCCCCTCATTCGTATTGAAGGTGAGGCTGCCCATTATTGTCCGAATGACACAGGTTGTCCACCTCAAATCAAGGGGCGCATAGAGCACTATATCAGTCGTCGGGCGATGAACATTGAGAGCCTTGGTCCCGAAACCGTCGATGAGTACTATCGGCTTGGTCTTATCCATGATGTGGCAGACCTCTATCAGATACGCCCCGACCAGATCAGCGGCGTTTATGGCACGAAGATAAAGTCGGCTCAGAAGATTGTCGAGAGCATCCGTGCCTCTGTCCATGTGCCCTTCGAACGTGTCGTCTTCGCCATCGGAATCCGTTTTGTCGGAGAAACCACAGCCCGTCTGTTGGCTCGTCATTTTCGTTCGATGGATTCCTTAGCCAGTGCGACTCTCGAACAGCTTACTGAGGTTGAAGGCATCGGCGATGTCATAGCCCAGAGCGTGGTTCGCTATTTCCACGAACCCCGTAACCTCGAAGTCATTCAGCGACTTCGTGAGGCTGGTGTTCAGATGCAACTTGACGAACAGGCGATGCTTCAGCAAGGCACCGCACTGGCAGGGCAGAGCATTGTCATCAGCGGTGTGTTCAACCATCATTCCCGCGACGAATACAAGCTACTCATCGAGCAGAATGGTGGAAAGAATGTTAGTAGCATCTCGGCCAAGACCACTTTTCTCCTTGCTGGGGCTAATATGGGACCGGCTAAGCTTGAGAAGGCCCAAAAGTTGGGCATCCGCATCGTCAGCGAGGATGAGTTTCTGCAGATGCTAAATTTATGAATAGTAAATATTAAATAATAGAATATGAAAACTTCAATCAACACCCTTGTACTTTGTACATTCTCCCTTGCCCTTTTCCTCACTTCCTGTCTGAAGGACAAAGACTCTGAGGCCAACGTCATCTACTTTGCAGATGCCAGCGTCGAATTTACTTATGTTGAACAACCCACCAAAACTGAGCAGGCTGCTTTCGATGCACGCTGCCTTCAGTTTAAGACCTATGTCGCCGAAGCCCTGCAGAAGATGAAGTTTGCCGGTACCGACTCTCAAATTGCTACCTCTGCCAAGGGTGAAACCATGGACGATGCCGTCCTCTCGTGCGATGCACAAGCCGTGACTCAGTACGAAAAACGCCTTGAGGCACTTACTCTCGATGCCATCAAGACTGCAATTTTCGACCTTCATCCCTCCGACATGGCGAAGCAAGGCTATGCCACTCCCGATGCCATCCCCCTCAGTGGATTCACCCTCGAGCTTGTACTCCACAACTCACTCAATGGTGTCCGCATTAAGGCTTACACCTACCATTTCTGATTTCTTTGCCACACTGTTTCAGAAGATGTTGGGACACAGTATCCATACAAAACACCTCACACAATCATTTCCGAATGGGCGATTTTTTGTCAAAGATTGTGTGAGGTGTTTTGTGATCATCCTGCTCATTATAACTTTTAACTTTTCACTTTTCACTTCGTACGCCCAGCCCGCCTACGACTATACCCACATGCAGCGTGAGCAGTTGGGGCGAGGCTTCATTGCGGTGAAAGACGAGCAGAGCGACAGTCTTGTCTTCTCCTGGCGATGCTTGGATCAAGACCGCGACGACGTCGCATTCCAAGTGCTTCGTCACGGACAACCACTCAGCCCTAAGCCCCTCGCCGGAGCGACCTTTTATAAGGCACTCCTCCCCGATGTCAGCAACGATACTGCTGCCGACTATCAGTTGCTTAACCTCACCACCCACGAAACTTCACCGCTCCTCCATCTCGCTACCACCACCGACTATCTCACCCTGCCACTCAATCTTCCTTCGGGTAGAACAACTCCAGACGGACGTCCCTATGGCTATACAGCCAACGATGCCACTGTTGCCGATGTGGATGGGGATGGCGAATACGAAATCATCCTCAAGTGGGAACCCACCAATGCACGCGACAACTCCCACCGAGGTTACACTGGTTCTGTACTCATCGACTGCTACCGTCTGAGTCCTACCGCAGAGCATCTGTGGCGTATTGACTTGGGCCATAACATCCGAGCAGGAGCCCATTACACCCAGCTGATGGCCTATGACCTCGATGGCGACCGCCGCGCAGAAGTTGTTCTGAAAACGGCCGACGGAACTCGCGACGGGGTAGGGCAGTGCATCGGCGACAGCACAGCCGACAACCGAAATTCAGACGGCTATGTACTCAGAGGCGCCGAGTATCTCACCGTCTTCGAAGGACGCACGGGTCGTGCCCTATGTACTACCGACTACATACCTCCGCGGGGCAACGTTGCTGAATGGGGCGACACCTATGGAAACCGTGTTGACCGTTTCTTAGCCTGCATTGCTTACCTCGACGGACACCGTCCCAGCGTAGTTTTTTGTCGTGGCTACTACACCCGCACCGTCCTTGCAGCCTTCGATTGGGACGGGAACCAACTTCGTCAGCGTTGGGAGTTCGATACCATGCAACCCACCCTCTATTCCTATGGTGGGCAAGGTAACCAAAATCTCCGTGTGGCAGACGTCGATGCCGACAGTTGCGACGAAATCATTTATGGTGCCATGGCTGTAGATAACGACGGCACTCCCCTCCACAACACCCACATGGGACATGGAGATGCACTTCACCTCATGCCATTCTATCCCGATAGCACGACGCTCCAGGTTTGGGATGTGCATGAAAACCGACGCGACGGCTCCACCCTGCGCGATGCCCGCACCGGACGCATCATCTTCCAACTGAAAAGTAACACCGACGTCGGTCGCGGCATGGCTGCCGACATCGACCCCACCAACCCTGGCGTTGAGATGTGGTCGTCCGACAGCCACGGCATCCGCAATGTGCATGGCGAAGTCATAGCCTCCGATGCTCGCATTCCCGTCAACTTTGCCATCTGGTGGGATGGTGACCTCCTGCGTGAGATGCTTGACCGAGCTCAGGTCAGCAAGTACAACCCTGCCACCCATCGTTGTGATCTCCTCAAGAACTTCGGACCCGACTGTGTCTTCAATAACGGCACGAAAAGCAATCCCTGCCTCTCAGCCGACATCCTTGGTGACTGGCGCGAAGAAGTTATTGTCCGCACACGTGACAGCCGTTTCCTCCGCATCTACACCACCACCCATGCCACGCCACATCGTCTTCCCTGCCTCATGCACGATGTCCCTTACCGCCTCTCAGTAGCCACCGAAAATGTCGGCTACAACCAACCTCCCGAACTAGGTTTCTATTTGAAGTGAACCTTCACTTTTAATTTTTAATTTTTAATTTTTAATTTTTCACTTTTAATTTACCCTGATGAATTTACCTCTTGATATCATCGACACCTACTACCCCCACGGCACAGCCCTGCGCGACATACTGCTTACCCATAGTCGTCTGGTAGCCGAGAAAGCCCTGAAGGCCATCCGTCGCCATTCCCTGACCGAGGTTGATCCTCAGTTCGTTCACGATGCAGCCCTGCTTCACGACATCGGCATCTGCCGCTGCGACGCCCCAGGCATCCAGTGTTTTGGAACACAACCCTACATCCTCCACGGGCATCTTGGCGCCGAACTGCTGCGCCACGAAGGTCAGTTGCGTCATCTCGACCTCGAACCCTATGCCCGTGTTTGCGAACGGCATACAGGTACAGGACTTACCCGTCAGCAGATTCTCGACCAAGGCCTGCCCCTTCCCCCTCGCGACTTCGTGCCTGTCACCCTCGAAGAACAGCTTATTTGTTGGGCAGACAAATTCTTTTCCAAAACTCATCCCGAACGTGAAAAGACAACAGAACAGGCTCGCCATAGCCTCGAGAAGTTCGGAACAGAGGGCTTGGTGAAGTTTGATGAATGGTGCGCACGTTTTTCCTGACCGCCCATTTGGGGACAATGGTCCATGACTAATCATACAGCACTGTCATATCTTTATAGCTGTAGTCCTGCATCACAACTATGAGAGTTAAAAAAGCACGATTTTTAACACTTTTGACCTTTGATTTTTGTCGGGATTTAGGGACAAAATAGAATTGGAAACGATGCTTCGATCTACTGTGAATGCCAATTTTGAGTCTCAAAATGAGGGAAACCACACAGGCCGAATCGGGTATCAATGAAAAATATGGGAACAAAGACCAGAAAAATTGCATTTTTTTGAGCATCAATCCTTTTGATTAGTTTTATCGATCCCATTAAATTGGTTTTTTCGGAAGTTTGATTTGAAATAATTTCTTCGATTTGTGTAAGGAAAGTTCGTCAAAAGTCTGAAAACCATATTCTTATCATTGCTCATCTCCTAAGACCTAAATTTATTTCACTCACATACTCCAAGGTTCTAATTAGAGCGCCGTCTACCTGTCGTCAGAGCGCCGTCTGACTGTCGTCAGAGCGCCGTTTGGCTGTTACTTAGAGCGCCGTTTGCCTGTCGTCAGAGCGCCATTTGGCGGTTACTTAGAGTGCCGTCTGCCAGTCAGTCAAAGCGCCGTTTGCCGGCGGCCAGAGCGCCGTTTGCCGACGATCAAAGCACCGTTTGCCGACAACGGGATGGCTGTCGGTTGTTTTTCGGACTTCGTCAATGCCTCTGAGATTGCATTATTTGCGTGCGACTGCTGGGCTGCTGATTTTTACGCGATTCTCAGAGGGTTGTTTCCAGACGGTGTAGTTAATGAAATGACAACTAACTTGTCGGAAATGGAAGGAAATGTTAAACCCAAATCGGTCATTAGAATTTCTCGGTGCTGTATGGCAGTGAGAAATCCTTCAGTTTTTCCCAAATAGAAAGGAAGGATCGTCGGGTCTTC
>Ga0310691_10003653_pt1 | contig 18170 bp, 17 predicted proteins | sample 176DNAGHGlowgp2_FD_203887 | JGI IMG/M metagenome (GOLD analysis project Ga0310691, IMG submission 203887) | Sheep rumen microbial communities from Palmerston North, Manawatu-Wanganui, New Zealand - 1766 DNA GHGlow gp2 (v2) (version 2) | ecosystem: Host-associated > Mammals > Digestive system >...
AGTGTGGTGGAGACCAACGCCCTGTTCGGCCTCAACCGCATTGAGCCGGTGTTCGCGGGAGCGCTGCCGGGCGGGCTGCTGCCCCTGGTGGCGCGGCACGTTCACAACCAGGAGAACGCGCTGCGGGCCGCGCTGACCTGCGACAGAAACCTGGGCTTCAACACCTTTATGAACGACCCGCAGTTGAGCGGCGTGCGCATGGAGGATGGCCGGAAGCTGTTTGACGATATGCTGGAGAACCAGAGAAAGTACCTGCCCAAGGGCTGGTTCAAATAGGGAAGAGCCATACAAAACGCAGGAGCGTTCAGCGCTCCTGCGTTCATTTGTCATATGGTCATTTCGGCCTCCAACCCTCCAGGACGATCTCCGGGGTGATGCCCGCGGCTTCCCCGTCGGTCAGGCGGCGAGCCCCGGGGTGGCGGGTGGACAGGTCGCCGCGAACGCCAGTGGTGCCCCACTCGCCGCAGCGCTCCGTGACCGCGCGCACGCCGTCCCAGTTCTGCCAGTCCTCAAACCCGGCGGGGCTGACGTGCTCGTCCATGTCGCAGGCCAGGAACAGCGTGCGGGCGTATGCGCGCCAGGGCCGTCCCAGCTTGCCTGCGCCCGCTTCACATTCGCCCGTCAGACGACAGCGGTGGAATACCAGGCCCCAGGGCTGATCTTCGGGGGTATTGGCGGCGGTGTACCAGCCGCCCCGCGCGTTCATGTGCAGCGTGCAGCCCTCGAACCAGCAGCGATAGGGCCCGAAGATGAAGTCCACGTCGCCCTGGATAAAGCAGTTTTCAAAGTACTGTCGCGCGCGGGTGGGCGGACAGTCGCCCACGGAGGGCACGCATTCCACGCCCTCCGTGATCCGGGGGACGACCTCATCCAGCACCTTTTGCATCACCGGGCCGCAGAACAGCGTGTCCTGATGAGCGATGAAGCGGCAGTTTTTCCACGCGCCCCGGTCGCCGGCGGCATAGACCGCCACGGCCTGGCCCACCTCGCGCCCATCCCCGGCATCGTTGCGCACGGTCAGGTTTTCAACGGTCACGCCTTCGCCCAGCACCAGCAGCGTGGCGGACAGGAACGTGCCCTTTTCCCGGCCGTCGGGCCAGGTGTCCTTCGCGCAACCCGAGCCGGTGAGCACTGCGCCGTCCTCGGCCAGTATGCGCAGGCCGTCCTTGTGGACCACCACACGCTCGGCATAGGTGCCGGCTTTGACGCGCAGCGCGTCCCCCGGCGCGGCGGCGTCGATGGCGGCCTGCAGGGATGTGAAATCACCGCCGACAGGCGCTATTGTGTAGATCATGCTTTGCCTCCCAACAGGTTTTCCAGGAACAGCCGGGACGCCTCGGCGTTGTCCGGCCGGGTGTTTTCAAGGGTCATGGGCAGGCCGCGCGCCACGCCGAAGGACAGCAGGCGGTCATACCGCATCAGGCCCGTGCCGCAGGCGCAGGCCTTGGTCATAAAGGCGCCCGGGTCGACGGTGTAATCCTTCAAATGCAGCACGCTCACCCGGTCGCCCAGGCGGCGGATGGCCTCGTCCACGATGGCGTCAGCTTGGCCGCAGTTTTCCCGGGTCAGCAGGTTCACGGCGTCCAGTATGATACGCACGCTGTCCGATTTCAGCGCGTCCAGCATGCGTTCGGCCTTTTCCGGGGTGTTCACGATATGGCAGGCCACCGGTTCGATGGCCAGCAGCGCGCCCTCTTCCTCGGCATGGCGCGCCACCGGCCGAACGCATTTGAGGAACAGCTGAAAAGCCTCCTCCGAGTACGGCGCAAGGTTCACGCCGGGGGAGAGGGGCGTCTCCGTGCCCACCACGCCAGCACCGATCTTCCCGGCAAAGCGCAGGTGCGCCCGGTAGATGTCCCGGGTGTGCGCCAGGGCCTCCGCGTCGTCGGTGGCCAGTTTTAAATAACAGCCCAGCACCGCGCAGCCCATGCCGCGATCCTCAAAGGCGGCCCTGACCCGCGCGGCCAGATCGTCGTTCAGCAGGCCGGGCGCGTCGTCCATCAAAAAATCGGAGATCACCTTTGATAGCGCCAGGTGCGCGCAGGAAAAGCCCTGGGCCCTGGCGGAATCCAGCCGCTGCTCAAGCGAGCCCGGCGCGGTGTCGTGCAGGCGAATGCCGATGTTCATGCCGTCCATCCCTTTCATAGCCATTTAGAGTGTGTTTCTAAAATCCTGAACATGCATTTTCGGCGTCTAAGGCTGCATTTCTGTGTTGCTTTTCCTCGACTTGCAGCCAGTAAGCCTTCGGAAAATCGCCTTGAAATGCAGCCTGATACGCTCGAAACTGCACATCCCGGACTTTAGAAACACACTCTAACGATAGTGAGGGGCGGCGCAGCGCCGCCCCTACGAAATGGGATTGTCCTGTTTATTCGATCACGTTCTCCGTCTCGGCGTCGAACAGGTACACCGCCTCCAGGGGGACGGTGAAGGTCAGCGGGCCGTCCGTCTCGGGGGTATCGTGGGAATCCACCTTCAGGATGGCCTGGGTTTCCCCGGCGGTGACATACACGTTGGTGTTGTCGCCCAGCATCTCCGTCAGCTCTACGCGGCAATCGACACGATAGCCGTCGGCCTCGCCCAGCGTGATGGCCTCTGGCCGGAAGCCCAGCACGATCGGCTTGCCCTCGTATTTTCCGATGCCCTGATATTTCCTCGACAGGTCCAGCCGGTTGTCGCCCATGGCGATGCAGCCGTCCTGCACTGTGCCGCGCACGAAGTTCATGGGCGGCTCGCCGATGAAGCCAGCGACGAACACGTTGGCCGGCTTGTAGTACAGCTCATAGGGCGTGCCAATCTGTTGGACATAGCCGTCCTTCATCACCACGATGCGGTCCGCCAGGGTCATGGCCTCGGTCTGGTCGTGGGTGACGTAAATGGTGGTAGCGCCGGTTTCCCGGTGGATCTGGGCGATCTCATAGCGCATGGTCACGCGCTGCTTGGCGTCCAGGTTGGACAGCGGCTCGTCCATCAAAAAGATGCCCACCTTGCGGATGATGGCGCGGCCGATGGCCACGCGCTGGCGCTGGCCGCCGGACAGGGCGCGGGGCAGCCGGTCCAGGTATTCCGTCAGCCCCAGGATGCGCGCGGTGTTCTGTACCCGCTTTTCGATCACGTCCTCGTCCACGCCCTGCAGCGTCAGGCCGAAGGCGATGTTGTCGTAGACCGTCATCTGCGGATACAGGGCGTAGCTCTGGAACACCATGGCCACTTCCCGCTCCCGGGGCCCCATTTCGTTGGCGCGCTTGCCGTCGATCAGGAATTCGCCGTTGGAAATCTCCTCCAGGCCGGCGATCATGCGCAGGGTCGTCGATTTGCCGCAACCAGAGGGTCCCACGAATACAACAAATTCACCCTTTTCAATTTCGAGATTGAAGTTGTGCACCGCGTGATAGCCGTTTGGGTAAATCTTGTTGATGTTCTTCAGCGTCAAATACGCCATGTCGCCGCCTCCTTGAGTGTTGGTATGTACCGTTCGTCAGCCCGCCTGCGCGCCCTGGCGCCGCTTGACCTCCGTGTAGCAGAGCACGAAGGGGGCCACGCCCTTGGCGTCGTTTTGCACGACAGGTTCGGAGATGTAGTATTCATAGGTGCCGTCCCGCCGCCGGTTGTCCTCCGGCCCCAGGCCCGCCACCAGGCAGATGCCGTCCAGGTTCAGCCCGCCGTCCCCGTCGAAGGCGAGGCGATGCGCGACGATGCCGTCAAAGGTTCGCTGGCCGCGCTCCGCGAACGCCGCGTCCAGAACGCCCAGCCGCGCGCCCTTCAGCATGGCATAGGCCAGCATCGCGCTGCCGCTGGATTCCAGGTAGTTGCCCGCCTCGCCGGGGCGATCGGGCACCTGCCAATACATGGCGGTGTCCGGGTCGTGGAAGCGCCAGACGGCCTCCATCAGCTCCGCCAGGATACTCGAGAGCGTCTCCCGGCCTTCGCCCTGGGGGACAAGCTCCACCAGGTCGGCCAGCGCCACGGCGAACCAGCCGATGCTGCGCAGCCAGAAGCTCTTGGAAAGGCCAGTGACCTTGTCGGCCCAGAAGGCCTTGCGGCTGGCGTCATAGCCATGGTAGTAAAGCCCGGTGGCCGCGTCGCGCATGTTGTCCCGGACGATCTCCACCTGGCGCAGGATGTCGCCATAGTCCCCGCTTCCGAAGTGGCCCTCGTACAGCGCCAGGAAGGGCATGGCCATGTAGACGCCGTCCAGCCACACCTGGTTGGGATAGATCTGCTTGTGCCAGAAGCTGCCCTGGAACGTGCGCGGCTGGCCGTCCAGCGCCCGCTTCAGCGTTTCCGCCGCGCGGCGGTACTTTTCGTCGCCCGTGCGCTCATACAGCGTGAACAGCACGCGGCCCTCGTTGATGTCGTCCAGCGTGTGCTTCTCCGGGTTGAAGGTGCGCACGCTGCCATCCTCGTTCACAAACGCGTCGATGAACCGGCGGGAGAAGTCAAAGTAGCGCTCGTCGCCGGATATTTCGGCCATGGCCAGCAGGGCCGTGATCATGCAGCCGTCGATGTAGTTCCAGTTGGTGGGCACGCCCTGGCGCATCTTTTCGATGTTCCAGGCGGTGCGCTCGGGGGAGGAACACTCGATCAGGCTGAACACATAGCGGTCGATTGCTTCGTACATGGCCATTCCTCCATCTATTCAGCGATGATCTCAGAGACGTTCTTCGTGACGATGGGATCGCCTTCCTGCCCTTCCAGGGCGACGTTTTTCAGCCGCACCCGGCGCACGTTTTCAAAGTACAGCCCCAGACGGCAGCGCTCCGGAGCGCCGGTGAACATGCTGGGCACGGCGGGCCTGGCGTCCCTGGCGAAGGCGACGCGCACGTTTTCAAACGTCACCGCGTCGATGGGCATTTCCGGAAGTCCGTCGCAGTAGCAGGCCGCGGCCTGGGCGTCCAGACACTCCATGTTGGAGAAGCGGAACCGGCCCAGCCGGGGCGTGCGCTCGTCCACCGGCAGGGGATCGCGCCCCTGGACATACTCGGAATCGCCGTCAGGGTCCACGCAGCGATACCACATGTTCATCACGATGGGGGTCACGACGCCCTCCATGCGGATGTTGTCAAAGGCAATGTCGTCGATGTCGCAGCTCTGGCCGCGGCCACGGCGGGTCTTGATGCGAAGCCCTCGATCCGTCTGACGGAACAGGCACTGGCTGACAGACAGCTCCCGGATGCCTCCGGAGATTTCGCTGCCCAGGGTGACCGCCCCGTGTCCGAAGGACATCAGGCAGTTGCGGATGGTGTGGCGCGTGGCGGCGGCGGGACACATCCTGTACAGCGGCAGCTTTCCGGACTTGATGGCGACGCAGTCGTCGCCCACGGAAAAGCGGCAGCCCACGATTTGAACGCCGTCGCAGCACTCCGGGTCCAGCGCGTCGGTGTTCGGGCTGTCCTTCGGCGCGGACACCGAGACATCCAGGAACGCCGTGTCCCTGCAGTAGTAGGGGTGCAGGTGCCAGGAGGGGGAGTTGCGCACCGCGACGCCGTGAAGCGTCACGCCTTCGCAGCGGTTTAAGAACAGCACCCTCGGCCGGGCAACGGGATCATCCTGAAAGGTTTGCCACCAGTCGGCGTTCTGGGCGTTGCCGTCCAGCGCGCCGGGGCCGACGATGGTGATGCCCCGGGCGTATTCTGCGGTGATCAGCGAGGCGTACATGTCTCGCGCCAGGCCCTCAAACGCGCCGAAGTGCAGGGCCTTGCCGCCGTCCAAGTCCTCCGCTGTGGCGGGGATCACCGGGTAGGCCGCCTTATCCGTCCGGCCCAGCAGCGTCGCGCCGGCCTGCAGCTCCAACGTCATGTGGCTCTTGAGCAGGATCGGCCCGGTGAGGTAAACGCCCTCGGGGAACACGAGCCGCCCGCCCTCGGGCAGCAGGTTGACGGCCCGCTGTATGGCCGCCGTGTCGTCGGACTTCCCGTCGCCCGTCGCGCCGAATGCGCGCACGCTGACGGCGCAGGTCTCCGGCCGGGTGCGGATGGCGAGGCATTTCGTCGCGCCGTCCATCTCAAGCCCGACCATGTAATCCCGATCCGGCACGAGGCCGAACAGGGAAAACACGTTTTCTGTGCCCTCCAACGCCGACGCGCCGTCCAGCGTCACGCGGTAGGGGGCGGGGGAGTGGAAAGGCGCGGTATTGTCCAGCTCAAAGCAGGCCGAGGTGGCGCCCACGTGAATGGAGTGAAACACGATGAGATCATGCTCCCTTCGCGCCGCGCCTGGCGTCCGCAAGGACGTTTTGCGCCGTGCGCTTGATTTGGATGAGCAGCGTGTCCCACGCCGCGGTGAATACGCCGAACAGGATCGGGCCCACGCCCAGCGGCGTGCCGCCCTTGGAAAGGCCCATTCCGAGGATCGCCGCGTTGATCACGTTGTAGGTCGTCACCACCAGGAACAGCAGCAAAAACGCGTACAACAGGTTCAGCGGCAGGGTGTAAAACGCCTTCTGGGGGAACATCATCCAGCGATCGTTCGCGCCGGGGGTCTTGGCGTAAAACCGGTACAGGTTGTTGGTCAACAGGTCCGTCACCGCCCCCAGGGCCAGCGCCAGCACCACCAGCTGGTCCAGCCAGTGGTTCACCATCGTGCCCAGTCCCCACAGGAAGAAGAAGCAGGTGGCCCCGGCGAACCATACCTTGATCAGCAGCGCCTTCAATGTGTCCGAGAGCTTCAGCTTCGGGCCGGAGCGGTATTGGCGCAGCTCCGCCTCGCTGACCTTCGGTGAGTTGGAGGCGTCCGCGTTGACCAGGTCGTCCACGGCCTTCAGGTTCAGCTTGTAGTAATCCGCCGCGGTCTTTTGAGCCTCCCGGGGCGGGTTTTTCTTGTTTCGAGCCATGCCTTATCCGGACGCTACGCGTCTTCCCCGCTGATGTCGATGGCTTCCATGCCGCCGTTGTCGGCCACGTCCACGTTGGTGTTGATCTTCTTCAGCAGCTTGGAGTATACCGGCAGCAGCGCCACCAGCGCCACGCCCACGATCAATATGATCCGATGCACGGTCAGCATCCGCATGGCGGCGGTGATGTAGGTCTTGTCAGCGCCCACGGTGATGGGGTTCACCTCGCGGGTCAGCGCCTCGGTGATGCGGCCCTGATAGAAGATGCCCGCGTAGATGATGATGCCCACCAGCACGAACATCAGCGCCAGCATGGGCACGTTCACCTTCTTGCGGTGGGGAAACGCGTTCATAAAGCACACCATCAGCAGGATGGAGAACAGCATGGTGGCGAAGCCCGCCAGACCCATGCCCGGCAGGTTGATGTAGGCAGTGGTGTCCGAAATCTTCGTCAGGTTCAGGGAATAGTAGACGAAGGCCAGAGCAAACGCCAACAGTGCGATGGTCTGGGGCTTGCGCTTCAGCGCCACGACGCGCTTGCGGATGAATTCTTTAATGCCCTTGGGCTGGCTTGCCATGACTCACCGATCCCCTTTCCTGATGGCGTTGGTGGTTTCCTTGTCGAAGAAGTGCTTGCGCTTGAAGCCCAGCGGAACGACGTCGCCGGCCTTGTAATTGGTCCAGCCGCGCAGCTTGGCGCTGACGCGCAGGCCATCGCCCATGTGTCCGTGCACCAGCGTGTTCATGCCCAGGTTTTCGTTGCTGAACACCTTGACCGGCAGACTGCCGCCCTCCACGATGTCCTCCGGGCGCACGCCCAGGGTGATCTCCTTGCGGTTGTAATCGGCCAGGGTGGCCTTTTCCTCGTCGCTCAGCTGTACCTCAAAGCCCTTGCCCTTCAGCGCGCCGTCCTGGAAGGTGACGTCAAAGAAGTTCATGGGCGGCAGGCCGATGAACCCGGCCACGAAGGTGTTGTTGGGGGAATCGTACAGTTCCAGCGGCGTGCCGATCTGCTGCACATGGCCCATGGACATGCACACGATGCGGTCCGCCAGGGTCAGCGCCTCGGTCTGGTCGTGGGTGACGTACATCATCGTGGCGTTCAGCCGCTTGTGCAGCAGCAAAATCTCCCGCCGGGTGGCGCCGCGCAGCTTCGCGTCCAGGTTGGAAAGCGGCTCGTCAAACAGGAACACCTTGGGGTTGCGCACGATGCTGCGGCCCATGGCCACGCGCTGGCGCTGGCCGCCGGACAGCTGGGCGGGCTTTTTGTTCAGCTGGCTGGTGAGCCCCAGGATCTCCGCCGCGGCCAGCACCTTTTTGTGGATCACGTTCGGGTCCTCCTTGCGGAGCACCAGCGAAAACGCCATGTTTTCATAGATGGTCATGTGACCGTACAGGGCGTAATTCTGAAACACCATGGCCATGTCGCGGTCTTTGGCGGGCACGCGGGTGATATCCCGCCCGTCCAGCAGCAGGGTGCCGTTGGATATATCCTCCAGACCGGCCACCATGCGCAGCGTGGTGGACTTGCCGCAGCCGGAGGGCCCGACCAGCACGATCAACTCGCCGTCCTTGATGTCGATGTTGAAGTCGAACACCGCCTGGACGTTGTTGTCGTAGATTTTATCGATATGATGTAAACTCAGCTCTGCCATCGTGCGCCCTCCTTATGCCCCTTGGCCTTCAAGACTGGCGATGTGCGCCTTCAGGGCGCGGCTCTTGTACAGGTTCACCGCCGCGGCCGCGAACAGGCATGCGGCCGACGCGGCGAGATAGATGATCACCCGGACAAACTGCCCGTCGCTCATGGCCAGAAGCTCCGCGCCGCCGACCTTGACCATGGTGGCATGGGCGGGCACGGGCAATATGAAGATCCTGGCGATTTGAATGATTCCCAGCGCGCAGAGCACCCAGGAGTAGCTCTGCTTATAATTTTTCACTCCCTCCGAGGACAGGAAGGCCGCCAGCATGAACACCAGGTTGTACAGAATCGAGGCGCCCATGATGAGGGAGTAGTAATAATCCACGTTAATCTTGTAGAGGCTGACAAAGTAGAGCACGTCGAACACGATGGCCAGTATCGCCAGGCGGGAGGACGTGGTGTTTTTTGTAAAGCGCATGCGGTCGAGCCGGACGGATTGTTCGTTCATCATGCCGACACCGCCTTTCCTTTTTCGATCAGCTTTCTCTCGTTACTCATCAGCCTTTGCTTCCACACCGCGCAGATGACGAGCAGCGCCACCGCCAGCAGCGAGAAGGCGAACACGCCCAGGTGGGCGTCAAACCAGAAGGTCGAATCGGTGTAGGTGCCCGCCCTGGAGAGGCGGCGCTCCAACTGTGCGAAATCCACGGTGGTCAGGTACTGGGTCTTGAAGGCCGCGATCTGGCCGTGGGCCCAGACGGCGGCGGCGATGTTGCAAACGGCGTTCAGGCCGATTGCGGCATAATTGCCGATGTAGTATTTCCGGCGGGTATGGGTGTTGGTGACGAACAGCAGGCAGGCGACCAGCAGCAGCCCGATGGACACGCGCAGGAACGCCCGGTTGAAGCCCTGCATGTCGTAATAGATCATGGCGCCGGCCACCTTGACCGAAGACGGGTCATCGGGTATCGGGACCATGGTGTACAGCATGTCGTACAGGTCCGTCATCATGCCCAGCACGTACAGGAACACCAGCGCGCCGGCCGCGATGGACAGAAAGCACGCGATGCGCTGCATCTTCATCTGTTTCTTATACATGTCGAACTTCCCCCGATTCATTGGCCCCTCCCCCGCGCGGGGCGGGGGAGGATGGCCGTTAGTGTTGGTTGGCTCTGCCGGTGAGGGCAGGGGATGGTCTTACAGGTTGTTGTAGTAGTCCAGCAGGCGGGTCCAGGCGTCGTTCTTCAGCAGCAGGTAGTCGAAGCCGTACCAGGCGCCGTCCACGGTCTCAGCAGCCTCTTCGGGGCTGGTCATGCCGTCCAGGGTAAAGCCGTTCACGATGATGTTGACAAAGGCGTTTTCGCCGTCCTTGCCCAGGCCGAACTTGCCGCTGGCGGTCAACTCGGTGTAGCTGTTCAGCTCGTCGTTCTCCACCTTGGTGTTGGGCAGCACGGTGGGCACGGAGGTGTACCAGGGGTTCTCGGCGATGGCCAGCTCGGGATGCTTGATGGTGCCCAGGCCGATGGCCACGGAGATGTGGCCCGCGCCCTCCTTGCCGACCTCGTGGGTGCACTGATACTCGAAGGCCTGGCTCTTGGCGAAGGACAGCGTGGAGCCCAGGTACATGCGGGCGTAGTTGGTGTAGTTGCCGTTGGCCTTTTCCCACAGCTCTTCATAGGTGGCGTCCGCGATGACGGGCATCTCCTTGCCGTTGAAGGTGAAGGTCTCGTAGGAGCCGTCGTCCTTGGTCTTGATGAAGGCGTCCGGGCCGTAGCTCATCAGGATCTGGCCCTTCTCGGAGAAGGCGTAGTCGATCAGCGCCAGCGCGGCGTTCAGCTTGGCTTCGTCGCCCTCGACGCCGGCCTTGGAGATGGCCCAGCCGTCGGTCTTGACGGAACGCCAGGACTCGGTGAAGCGCATGTACACGCCATCCTCATTGGTGCCGTCATACCAGCGCGCCACGGGAACCATCACGGCCATGTACTTCTCGCCTTCCTGCAGCTTGGTGGCGTTCATAATGGTCTGGGTCTGGTTGTAGTCATAGGACATGAAGCCCATGTCGTTCTCCAGGTAGGTGCCGCTGTTCTCCTCGGAGGAGTCCAGGAACGCCTTGGAGATCAGGCCCTCTTCCGCCATCGCGTGCATGCGGCCCATGGCCTCATACGCGGCGACTTCGGCGCGGGCGTCGTGCAGCTGGTTGTCAGCGCCCACGTACAGGTAATCCTGGCGGGACTCCATGCCGCGCACGCCGAACAGGTGACCGGCCAGGCGGATCATATCCACGCGGCGCTGGTTGTTGTTTTCCTCGCGGGTGAACAGGCCCTGCACGGAATCGGTGCCGTTGAGGGTCTGGGGGTTGGCGACCACGCACCTCAGCAGGGCGACCATTTCGTCGGCGTCCCAGGCGGCGTTCTGGCCGATGAACAGGTTGGACCTCTCGATGCCGTAGTATCCGCCATAAGCGGCGTCGATGTAGTCGCGCAGCAGGTTCACGGCGTCCACGCCGGTGAGAGGACCGGCGTCGTTCATGATGGCCACCACGTTGCCGAAGGCATCGTAGTTCTTGGTGACGGTCTCGGTGCCGGTGCCGTCCAGGGTCACGGTCTCGATCTCGACGGTGCCGCTGGTGGGCATATAGGGCTCATAGACCACGGGAGCCAGGTCGTTGCAGGCATCCGCGGCGAAAGCGCCCTCGCCGTCCAGCAGCTTCTGCACCCAGTCGACGCGCATCAGGGGCATGCGCTCGATGTCGTTGACGCCGTCAAAGTAGGGGCTGAAGTAGATGGCGCCGGTGGAGGTGTTGCCGGTGATGGACAGGCGCACGATGGGGTTGGCGTCCAGATAGGCCTTGAAGTTGGGCATCTGGTCCATATAGTCGGCCAGGTTGACCAGACTGCCGGCCTCGCCGTACTCAGACAGCGTGGCGGCGGTGCCGCTGATCATGTCCACCTCGTTCAGGCGGTCCTTCCAGAACTCGAACTCCTTGGAGGTGTTGTTGCCCTGGTACTTGTCTTCGAACTTGACGCCCAGGATGTTCTCCATCTCCACCCAGGTGGGCTTCAGATCGCCGGTATTGTAGGTGTTGCCGTCGGCCAGCGTCACGCCGCTGCCCGCCGTCTCGGCGTCAAAGGCGATGCCGGTCTTGGTGCTGTTGTAGCCGGTGGCCATGCGCAGCACCGTACCCTCGGCCATCGCGGCGCAGCCAAGCAGCATCGCGCAGGCCAGCAGGATCGACAAAAGTTTCTTCATGTGGGGTTCCTCCTTAAAAATTTATTCCTTCACACCGCCGGCATTGGTGCCTTTGGCGAAGTACTTTTGGATGAAGGGGTAGATGATCAGGATCGGCACGATGGAGCACACGATCAGCGCGTAGATCACGGAATCCGAGGCGTACACCTCGTTCCAGCCCGCCATGGTCTCTGAATTCGTGTAATCCTCCAGGGTCAATCGTATGAACACCTGCAGGGGATGCTCATGGGCGTTGGAGATCATCTGGCGCGCCCAGAAATAGCCGTTCCAGCGGGAGATGGCAAAGAACAGCGCCACGGTGGCGATGGTGGACTTGGACATGGGGATGAACACCTTGCTCAGCACCCCGAATTCCGTCGCGCCGTCCACGATGGCGGCCTCCTCGATTTCGCTGGGCACGTTTTCAAAGGCGTTGCGCAGCAGGATGATGTTCATGGCCGCCATGCCCATGGCGATGACCACCAGCCACTTGTCGTCCATGATGCCGATGCCGTTGAACACCTTTTTGGTGGCCAGGTAGTTCAGGTACTGGGGCACGATGCCCGCGGAGAACCACATGGTGAACACCAGGTAGAAGTTGAAGAACTTGCGGAACAGCAGTCGCTTCTTGGACAGCGCGTAGGCGCCCAGGATGGCCACGCCCAGCGCCCACACCGTGCCGTAGACCGTCAAAAACAGCGTGTTGGAGTAGGAATTCCAGAACATGTTGTCGTTGAACATCCTGCGGAAGGCGTCGAACTGCACGTCCTTGGGGAACAGCACCACCTCGCCATAGTCCACGGCGTGCCGGCCGCTGATGGAAGCCGACACCGCGTACACGAACGGGTACAGGCAGCCCAGGGCGAATACCGTCAGCAGCGTGTAGCTGATGATCTTGAAGATCAGCTCGGAGGCTTCAAGTTTTCTTTTCATGCTCAATCCTCCTTAATACAGCGACACGTTGCTCGCCTTGCGGGCGACCGTGTTCGCGCCGATGACCAGCAGCATGCCCACCACGTTGTTCATCATCTCCGCCGCGGAGGCGATGCCCTTCTGCGCGCCGGCCAGGCCGTAACGCTGGGCGAAGGTGGAGACCACGTCGGCGGTCACGTAGGTGTTGTTGTTGTACAGCAGCAGCACCTTCTCGTAGCCGATGTTCAGCAGCGAGCCGATGCGCATGATCAGCATGATGACGATGGTGGAGAGGATGCTGGGCAGCACCACGTAGCGCATCTGGGCCATCTTGCCCGCGCCGTCGATTTGCGCCGCCTCATAGCTGGTGGGGGAGATGGCGATGATCGCCGCGAAGAACACGATGCTGTCGTAGCCCGCCGTCTCCCAGATGCCGCTGATCTGGTAAATGCCCCGGAAGAAGCCAGGGTTGTTCAGCAGGCCCGCGTTGGCCATCTCCTCGGAGATCAGCCCGATGCGCGCCATGAAGCGGGACACGATGCCCGCGCCGCTGGTCAGCGAGCCCTGCTTCACCAGCATCATCACAAGGGAAGTCATCACGACGGTGGACATGAACTTGGGCAGGTAGGTGAGCACCTGGTACACACTTCGGGCGATGTTGGAGCGCACCTCGTTGAAGAACAGCGCCAGTATGATGGGCATCGGGAAGCCGAAGCACAGGCCGTAGAAGCTGAGCAGGAACGTGTTGCGCAGCGCCCGCCAGAATTCCATGGACAGGCCGCCGGTGCCGCCGCCCACCAGAAGGGTTTTAAAATAGGAAAAGCCCGCAAAATACTGCTCGGACACCGACTTTACCTGATCGCCCACCTTGAACGCGCCCAGCAGCTCATACATGGGCAGGTAGCGCCAGAACAGGAAGACCAGGATGGTGGGCAGCAGCATCACATAGAGCCGCCAGTCCTTGAGGATCGTGCGGCCCACGTGCAGCCAGTAGTGCTTTTCCACATCGTCGCGCACCATCTGTTCGGGGCTTTCGCGATAAGTGCCGCTGGCCTGATCGTAAATCAGATAATCCGCTCCCTTATCTCTCATAAAATCCTCCTCTTTCCTCTTCTTCCTGCCGGTGAAGCCTCTGCAGGTAATGGTTTTGTTCCTCAAACATGCCGTCCAGCCGTCGGACGATCCAGATCAGCACCAGCGTGAACAGCAGGGTGATTGCGTCGGTGGTGAAAAAGCCCAGCGCCGCAGGCAGGGACGCGCCCGTGACCAGGGAGACAAGCGCTCGCCCCAGCTGCATCGAAAGCGTCACCAGGGCCGCCAGCAGCAGCGACTTCATCACGCTCGTCCGCACGCCCTCCGGGGTCAATGCCCGGATGAGCCAAAGCGAGGCCAGCGAGAGCAGGTTGCCCAGCACGTATACGGCGTAATGCGTGGCGCGAGCGCCTGATGCCAGGCAGAACACCGCGCCGCCCAGCGCGGCGTGCAGACCCGCCCAGGGTCCCCATCGCATCAGCACGATGGCGGTGATCGCCGGAGTTACCGAAACGGTGTAGGGCTCGTTGGGGAACCAGCGGCGGGCGGCGACGACCACCAGCGATTCAAACACCGCCAGCATCACGGCGAACATCGCCAGGTCCATCGCCCGGTACTGCCGGATCGTCCGCTGTCCCTTCAAGCGCTCACCTCCAGCCGGCGAAGCGGCTCGATTTTGCAACAAATGACCTTAAAATAACAAAAAATGATACCTTTAGTTCAATAGGATTATATCATCAGTAGTACGTTGTGTCAATATTTGGACGCTGTAGTTAAAAAAATAAAACACCCCGAATTGGGACAAGGGACGCCCACAAAACAAGACTTCGGTCTATTCAGACCGAAGTCGGTATAGATCATATGGTTTCACCCAGCGCTTCGCCGTCGATGCGGCTCCTCATGGCGATCAGCTTTGCCAGGAAGAACATCACGGCGCACTCGTCCTCCTGCCAGATGCGCAGGCTGTGGGGCTCGGCGCAGACAAGATAGCCGTCGGGAACCGCGTTGTCCATGCCGACACGCACCACCATCAGCGATTCCACCTCGCGCCGCTTCAGCGCGCCGTAGAAAACGGGGCAGCGCGCGTTGACCCGCTCCAGATTGTTGGTGGTAAACAGCTCGTCGTTCATCAGGTTGTCGATGTCGCCCACGGGTTCTTCAACGCCCTGGGCGCGCACGGCGCGCATGACGCGGTCACGGCCGACGTAGTAGAGGTCCGTCAGCCGCAGTTCGTCGATCAGCACCGGCGTGACGGAGAGCAGCTTGTTCTTCAGCCCCGGCACCATTTCAAACATCCGCACCACGTTGCACATGGTGGTGTAGACGCCCCGTCGGGCGATCTGCTGGATGTCGATGTTGGCGTGCTTTTCCTTTACATATATAATATAGCAGTTGCGGCCCTTACTCTTGCCCCGGTAGAGGGTCTTGTCGATCATGGCGAACAGGCTGTCATAATCCTGCGCGTCGTCGGGAAAGGTGGCGCAGCCGACGGTGCCGGTGATGAAGGGGGAACAGCCCTCCATGGGCACGTTTTTGCGCACTACCCGCTGGCTGTTGTAAAAATCAGCCAGGAAGGCCTTTTTGTCCGCGTATTCCCGGTCGCGCAGGTTGATCCACAGCAGCTCGTCGCCGCCGAAGCGCCCGGCGACGCCGTAGCCCTTAAGATATTCGGTCAGGTTTTCGGCCACGTCGATCAGCACCCGGTCGCCGGCGTGATGGCCATAGGCGTCGTTGATAAATTTGAAGTTGTCCAGATCCAGCATGCCGAAGGTGAAGGGGGTGCCGGCCTGGATCAGCGACTGAGCGAAGCCCAGGATATACTGCCGCGATACCAGCCCCGTCAAAGGGTCCAGCACATTTGAGACGTCCCGTCTGCCGAGCGTCTCATCAAAATATGCGTATTTTGAAAGCTGTTCCTTTGTGTACATTCAAAATCTCCCGGCGGTCTGGACGGATCGCGTTATATGTGAATATCAACAATGATATTATAACATTTTGCCGGGCTTTCTGTCCAGTCCCTATTTCGACAAGTTGAGAAAAAACGCGGCCGACGCCGGTGTGCGGGAGCGCCCGGCCTGCATACCGTGCTCGCGAAAATGCAAATCTGAAATTTCAGGCGTTCTGTAGTAGACAGATTATGAATGATATGTTATAATGATTTTGTATGCTTGTTGTGTCATTGTTTCGATCGGGCGGCGCTCACCGCTGGGGCAACAGCCCCGCTCATTGCGATTGGAACACTGCGCTTGCGGGGAAGAAGCGAATCCAAAGCGTCGACAGCAGAATACCCCGCCGACGGCGGCGCTGCGCCTGCCCCGAAAAGCCGGCGCGCGGCCGTCCGCTTATCAAGCACATAAAACGAGCATTGCGGCAACTCGTCCGACAGCATCGGACGATTGATTGAGAGGATCGGGGGAGCAACATGCGCAAGAGAGGCGTCTCCATTCGGGGCATCCATCTGATGATGGCGTTTGTTATACTGGTGGTCGCCATACTGCTTCTGTTCGCCACGTACAGGACCAGCATGGGCTATTCCCGGATGCGGGAGTATACGGAGAGTTATATCCTGTGGGAGCGGGACGCGGACGACCTGCAGCGGGCGTCGGATTATCTGACGGAGCAGGTTCGCTGCTTCGTGGAGACCGGCAAGCGGGAGTATCTCGACAACTACTTCGAGGAAGCTGACGTCACCCGCCGGCGGGAGAAGGCGCTGGAGAGCATCCGTGAGATCGCTGGGGACAGCGAGGCCTACGCGTCGCTGGAGGCGGCGATGGGCGAGTCCGTGGCGCTGATGGAGAAGGAATACTACGCCATGCGGCTGGCCATCGCGGCCTACGGGCTGGATGTTCGTGAGTTTCCCAAGGTGCTTCAGGCTTTCGAGCTGACGGAGGAAGAGGCGTTGCTTTCCTCCGAGGAGATGGAGAAGCGGGCCCGGAAGATGGTGTTTGACGATGTGTACCACATGCGCAAGGAGACCATCGCGGCCAACGTGCAGGCCTGCCTGGACACCCTGGCCAAGGGCGTGGGTGAGCATCAAAAGGCGGCCACGGACGCGCTGGATAAAATGATGTTCCGCGAGCGGACGCTGATTATCATCGCGATCCTGGCCACGCTGTTCACCTTGTTGTTGACCACCTTCCTGGTCATCAGCCCGCTGCTGCGGGCGGTGGTGTTCATCCGGGCGGACCAGCCCATCCCCATCACCGGCTCCAACGAGTTCCAGTTCCTGGCCAAGACCTACAACCTGATGTATGAGGCCAACCAGGAAAAGACCGAAAAGCTGGCATACGACGCCACACACGATCAGCTGACAGGCATCCACAATCGCAGCGGATACGTGTTTTTCCTGAAGAACACGGACTGGCAAAGCTCCGCGCTGCTGCTGTTTGACGTGGACAAGTTCAAGCGCATCAATGATGAGTACGGTCACGAGACGGGCGACAACGCCATCCGCAAGGTGGCGGAGGCGCTTCGCGGCAGCTTCCGCGCCCAGGACCACGTTTGTCGTATCGGCGGCGACGAATTCGCGGTCATCATGGTGCACACGAATTCCGACCACATCGACCTGGTGAAGTCGAAGGTGGCCCGGCTGAACGAGACGCTGGGCGCGGGCCAGGACGGGCTGCCGCCGTTCCACATCAGCTGCGGCGTAGCCTACGGGGACAAGACCCAGGATACCGAGGCAGTTTTCCGCATCGCCGACGCCGCCCTGTACCAGGTTAAGTCGGAGGGCGGCTGCGGCTGCCGGGTGGGCAGCGGGGAGTCGGCCGCATAGAGACGAAGCGCATTACGGAGGGATCGCCATGTTGATCGACCTTGTCAGGGCAAACCGCAGCTTCCGGGGCTATGACCACAGCCGGAAGGTGTCCCGGGAGGAGCTTTTGAGGATGGTGGAGGCCGCGCGCCTGTGCCCCTCCAGCGTCAATGTCCAGCCCTTCAAGTACTTTCTGGCCAGCGACGAGAGCACCGTCGACGCCGTTCAGCGGGAGACAAAGTGGGCCAAGGGCCTGCCGGAGTTGAAGCTGCCTCACCCGGGCAAGGAGCCCGCCGCCTTCATCGTCATCTGCCAGGACACGGCCATCCACCCCAACCTGTCCCGCTTCCAACGGGATGTGGGCATCGTGGCGCAGACCATGCTGCTGACGGCGGTGGAAATGGGCCTGGGCGGCTGCATGATCGGCAACTTCAGCGCCGATTCGCTGCACGCCGCGCTGGGGCTGGACGAGGCGGTGCGCCCGCTGCTGGTCGTTGCCATCGGCAAGCCCGACGAGACGGTGATCCTTACGGACGCGGCGGACGGGCAAACGGGCTATTACCGGGATGGACAGGACAGACACTTCGTTCCCAAGCGCGCGCTGAAGGATATCGTGATTTAGAAACAAGCGCTAAACTGCCGGCCCAAAGGCCGATTGCCGGGCGAATGCGAGAGTGCGAGTGCGCCAGATTTAACGGCACCACATACAAAAGCCAATGTAAATTCAATTCTACATATGCTTTTTCTCCGTAGACATTTAACATTCGTTG
>Ga0310691_10003654_pt1 | contig 18170 bp, 14 predicted proteins | sample 176DNAGHGlowgp2_FD_203887 | JGI IMG/M metagenome (GOLD analysis project Ga0310691, IMG submission 203887) | Sheep rumen microbial communities from Palmerston North, Manawatu-Wanganui, New Zealand - 1766 DNA GHGlow gp2 (v2) (version 2) | ecosystem: Host-associated > Mammals > Digestive system >...
CTGGCATTTTCTGCATCAGTTTCATGCAGCGGTTTACGACCGATGTCTATCTTGATACATTCCTTGACGAGCTGCATCAGCAGGGGCTGACTTACGAGATTACTGACCGTCATCCACTGCAGATAGCTCCCATTGCAGATTATCGTGGTGGCTGGATAAAGGAACCTGAAGCGACTGATGAGGATGCCAAGAATGAATATACGCTAATTGATAGATAAAACGGAATTTATCGGACAGGCGGATGGATAATGGCAAGCATTCAAATGAAGAACGCCTTCCCGGGAGCCGACGTTCAGAAGGGCTTCAGCATCCCCCAGGTGTAGCTCTTACGCGCGCGCACGCGATAAAAGTCGCTCTAAAGCGACTTTATGCGTAACTCTGCGACTCTGCGCGAGAATAAAGAGCAAGCAGAACGGCCGAAACTTAAATAAACAATACAAAGGAATATGGCAAAGATTGCATTAGGAACCTGGGCCTGGGTCGCTGCTATGCTCACCTTGTTGAGCACAAGCGCATCGGCAAAGACACTCGTGGTGTACTATAGCTACACCAACTATTGCCGTGAGATTGTCACCACGCTGACCAGCCAGATAGATGCTGATGTGCTGGAGATACAGCCTGCAGAGAAAGGACTGAAGTACGAGGCCAATGGCTATGCACTGGGTACACAACTGCTTAATGCCATCAAGGCGAATCCTAACGATGCAAGTAGTTATCCGGCCATCGACCCTGTGACCACATCGCTGAACGACTATGAAACAATCGTCATCGTCACACCCCTCTGGTGGAGCCAGATGGCTGCACCGATGCAGACTTACCTGTTCAACTACGGAGGACAGATGGCTGGCAAGCACATCGGCCTGATTGTGTCGAGTGCCAGCAGCAGCATCAGCGGTGTGGTTGCAGACTGCAAGCGACTGGTTCCTGGCGGTAAGTACTTCAGTGAGAATCTGTGGATTAACCACGCCAACCACTCTCGCCGTGCATCGCTGATAAAGAATTGGCTGACGGCTGTCAACTACAATTCAGTGACAGCCATCAACGAACCGTCCATAGCTGACAAAGACGTCCCAACTTGTTACTATGACTTGAACGGTAGGAGACTGGCACAGAAGCCTTTAAAGGGTATCTATATTGTAAATGGCGAGAAACGAGTGATGGAATAAAGAAGTGGCTGGAGCCGACCTGCAATTCCCTTTGCAACCTCAGGAGGCAGCAGCATCAAGAAGGCCTGTGCTGACCTGAAAGCTGCATACCCTAAGCTCAACTGGAAAAAAGGTAAACTCCTGAATCGCGCTTCAAAGGCAGAACTGCAAACGTGGGTAGAAGGTAATCGTTGAATATGCACCTCTCATTCCGTGAATAGCTCATTCTGTGGATTTTCGCCAACCTTTTTGCACATTTAACGGCAAATGGCATCAAGTTTGCGAAAAAAGTTGTATATTTGCAGCCGAATAATCAGTCGTATGTTTAGCATCAAGGACATATCCGAGTATATCGTGCTGCTCATTGCCGCTTTCGCCAGTCACTACAATATGACCGACGCTGAGGCTTACCGCTACCTGAATCGCTATGGAGCAATCAAGGTGGCGCACGATTTCTATGACGTGATGCACACCCAACCGATTGATGACATGGTGCAGAGCATGAGTACCTATTGCCATAGGAAAGGAGGTGAACATTACTTCGGCACCGAGCGTGCAATTTCAAGACTTACGAAGATATGACCGAGCCAAATGTAACACCCCAGGAATTCAAGCGTCTGAAAGAGCAAGTCACAGCACGCATGATTCAGATTCTCACCGAGGAACAGGGTTACACCTTGGAAGAAGCCATTGACCGAGTGTACACCTCGTCCATCTATGAAAAACTTTCCGATGCGCGGACTGGTCTCTTCTTTCAGTCCCCGCGCTATGTTTTGTCCTATCTCTAACCCGAAAGCCTTTATCCTGTAACCCCTTGACATACTTTCCACATTCTTGTGAAGACACGTCAGATATTTGTCCTCGCCATCATTTCACACGTAGTCGAAGGTGTAGTAGTCGTTGTATTTCCGTGGGTCGCTGAAGGAATAGTACACTCTGCGCCTCTGCACGAGAATAAAAGAGCACACAGAGCTTCTTACCAAATGCGTGATAAAAAACTCTGTGTCCTCGGTGTTTCAAAAAACATGCGATAGTCGAATCAAGGATTGACCGTCGGCTCGCCGCTGCCTGCGCCCTCGATATACTCGCCCTTGGTCGTGCTCAGCGTCAGCTCGCCGCTCTTGATGCGCTGTGCCAGCGACGACAGCCCCAGCTGTGCGGACTTCGTCAGCTCAATGCGCGCCATCAGTCCCGTGGGGCGAGCCTGCAGGCGCACGCAGCGCACGTTCACCCCGGCATCAAACTTCTCGACGCTGTCAGCGGGCTTCACCGACACGGCAGCCTTCAGGATGGCCAGGTCGTCCAGCTTCACCGGCTGACCCATCAGCAGGTGCTGGCGGATGCAGCGCACGGCGTCCTTCAGCATGCCCGAGATTTCGCCCTTGGAGAACGACGACGTGTTCTCCGACATGTACTGTGCCAGCTCATCGATGCCGATGGGGTCAGCGTTCTCAACGCGGGCATAGACCTTGCCATAGCTCTCGCTGCCCGCCACCTTGTTCTTGTAGAAATTCAGCTTCAACATAACCTTACTTGATTGTTTTTGTTATTAGAAAATGGTAGTACTCTCGTTGTTGGTTCGGCATCGCCGTGGGTCCTTCAGCTCACCTCTTCCAACACTACAAAGGTACAAAAAATTTCTCATTCCACCAAATATCTAAGCCATTTATTTTCAATAAAATAACGTATTTATTATCGAGCGTTACTTAATGCCGAAAACACCGCTGTTTCCGACCGTATCTAATGTGTTTATGACCGTATCTAATGCGTTTCTGACCGTAACCGCTACTGTTTCTTGAAAAATAAGGCAGAAGATTTCGCTCGGCAAAACAAATTAAAACGAGTTTTATTTGGTTTTGTTCTCGCTTATTCGTATCTTTGCACGCGGAAACATATAAACGACGACGATTATGGCAACCCTGATATTACAGATTCCCGACGAGAGCCTCGTTCAGAAGGTGAAACAGGCCTGCAAGATGCTTGTGGGCGTAAGCTCGGTAAAGGTGCAGAAGCCTGTGAAGGAGAAGATGTTCGACATCACCAAGACTGCTGATTTCAAGGCGGCCAAGGACGATGTGAAAAATGGTAGAGTGTACCAAGCAGAGAGTGTGGAAGACATGTTCCAGAAAATCTTAGGTTATGTACCTGGTAAAGTATAGCAATCGGTTCGAAAAGAACTTAAGGCGCTGCGAGAAGCGTGGGCTGGATATGCAACTACTCTTTGATGCCATTAAATTGTTGGCCACTACCGGCACATTGCCCACCAAGTACCGACCCCACAAGTTGGCAAACCAGCGCGTGGAGACATGGGAATGTCACATACAGCCCGACTGGCTGATGACGTGGGAACAAAACGACACCGAACTGACGCTGCTCTTCCTGCAGACAGGCACGCACGCAGACCTGTTCTGACATTCCTCCATCCCAACAAGAAAATATCCGTCGAGACATCTGCCGGATGCCTCGGCGCTTTGTATCCGTCACTGCCTCAAGTATCGTCATCGCATCGCCAGGCAACAACAGATTAAGAAATGACATAAAAATTAACTTGGTATGATTATTTAGAAACCAAGTGCAGTCGTACCAACTTGATTTTTTTATGATTACAAAATTGCAAATCCGACTGAACGGAGAAAAAAACTACGCCGATGTTTTGTTGTGTCAAGAAAAATGCATATCTTTGCCACCGAAAAGCAGAAACCACAACAGACGACCGTTACAAACCATAACTTATTAAAAAAAAAGTACAATGAAAAGGAAACTTTTTGACATTGCCATTGCCGCAGTATCGATGTGCGTGATGGTGGCTTGCGGCTCGAAAGACGCCAGCAAGGACAAGGCGAGTGACAAGGACAAGGCTGCCACCGAGCAGGTGACAGAGGGAGCCGTTGAGGATGAACAGGCTGTCGACCCGGCCGATGCGGAGCAAGCCATCACCGACCTGGTGAACGCGGTCTACGATGACATCAACGACCTTACTTTCGGCCCAGTCTTGAATGACGAGGAAACACCCGAGGTTGACTTCATCGCCAAGTACTGCTCAAAAGACTTCAGGAAGCTTGTTGCCAAGATCTGCGAGATTGACCGCGGCCTGGATAGCGGCGGGGGCTTTGGCTATGGCGATGATTGGGGAGCCGAGATGTGGAGCTACTATGCACCCCCATTCTCAGTGGACAACATCGAGGTGGATGTCGATGGCGACGAAGGCACTGTGAGCTACGACTTCAGTAGTAACGGTGAGGGGGTGAAGATGGTGTTCCGCGTGGTCCGTGAGGACGGTGAGTGGCGTTTCAGCGACTGTCTGCGCCAGGGCCCGGATAACGGCAGCTGGGTGGAACGAATGAAAGAATACATCGAAGAGCACCAGTAGAACACATTCCCACAACCAAGTCCTAGTTCAAAAATGATGAGGAAAGACATCCTGGAGTCATTCAGGCATCAGGGCGCAAAGGCTGATTATGTTGTCTCGTTTGACAAGAGCGGCAACACGATGATGTTCACACATGAGGAAACAACTCCTTCCGGCAACAAGCAAAACTCTTCTTTCCAATTAAACAGGAAACTTTAATAGATTATAAATCAGGTCCGCGTAGATGTGAATACTGGCGTAGAGGAGATTGTCAGGGTTAGTGAGATTCCGACTCCTTCGCGTAGTGACCTCATGCATGTGACGGCAGCTTCCAAGGAAGAGTTCGTCAGCAATCAATGGCATTACAACTATAATACGTTGAATAGTTACATCGTGCCTCGTGCTATCATCGTGGAGAGTATTGAGTACTCATTCCAGAAACCTAATCGCCAGGAGGGCCTCCAGTTGCAGAATCCTGCCGAAAGGAAGTAAGGGCGGAGCGTTACTTTACAAAAAAAGCACCGCTGTTTCCCTCGGAAAACAGCGGTGCTTTTGACCGGAAACGCCGTCGTTTCTGACTGAAAGACGGTCTTGCTGTTTGAAAACGATAGTGATTTCCCTCAAAAACGCAGTGCTTTCTCCGGGAAAGCGTGGGGGAGCTGCAGGAGGAGGTTAATACTGGGTGTTATGACAATGATGACAGATGACAGTTGCCAGCTATTGCCGACAAACATACTATAGACAGCCGACTGGAACAAAGCGTTTATCTACTGTAATTATTATTGTTAATAAAAATAGTCTTTGTATATAAAAAAATAATCTTTACTTTCTTAAGCTGTATAGGGACTTTGTGTAACTGTCATAACTGTCACAACTGTCATCTGTAAAAAAACACAGGCAGAAATTTTGCCATGTCAAGGAAAAAACTTATCTTTGCCATCGAATTGCTGAAGTCACAGTAGACGACCGCCACAATCCATATCATTGTTAAACCCCTAAACCCCTGAATGCCTATGGGCTGAGAGATACATTAAGACATATACGTTGAAGCGTCCGCTTTGATTCTTGTTCTAGAAATTCGCCAAATTTCAACAATAACAATCAAGAACAATGTAGACGGTTCGCGCCTGATGGCGTGGGCCTTTACTCGTTTAAGATTGTTAGGTGTTTGGCGATACCTCTAGAACGTAAGCGAAGTAATTGCTCACGTTTTCTTTTTGTGCACTTTCAATAAACTAACCAATAAACTAATGATTATGAAAAAGATTCATTCAACCATTCTGCTTACCATGCTTCTCAGCATGTTTTGCCCCAATGCCTTTGCCCACGATATAGAAGTGGCAAATGCCGATGGTGTAACTATCTATTACAACTGGACTAATAACAATACGGAGTTGTCTGTCAGCTATCGAGGAAGTTATTCTGTTGCGTATTCAAATGAATACACAGGCAATGTCATTATTCCTGCATCTGTAGCCTATAATGGAAATACCTACTCTGTGACGAGCATCAGCAACGAAGCGTTTTTTGGCTGCTCTGGCCTGACCTCCATCACCATTCCCAACAGTGTAACAAGCATAGGATACTATGCTTTCGGAAGCTGTTCAAATCTAAAAGAACTTAATATTGAGGATGGTAATAATGAATTATTCTTTGAAAACCTTTATAATTATTCAGATTATTACTGCTTTAGTAATTGCCCTTTGGAAACTATATATATTGGAAGACATTTGAGCTATGATAAAAAGACAATTCTTTTTATGGGGTTTGAAACACTTAAAATTGTAAAGTTTGGAGACAAGGTAACATCTATTAATAATAATTTATTCGATGGTTGTAAGAATTTGGAGACCGTTGAATTATCGAATAGTATAACAGAAATAGGATTAAGCGCCTTTTATGGCTGTCAAAATTTGTCAAACATATCGTTGGGAGATGGCATGACGACAATTAATGATAAGGCTTTTTGGGGCTGTAATCTGCACTACCTATTTATTCCCAACAGTGTTAAAAATATTGGTCGTTCTGCATTTTCGTGCTCTGACGCTATCATCATCATAGAAGATGGAGATGAGCCTTTGTTTTTGACTAATCAAGCGTTCTATGGATCGTTTAAGAGGGTCTGTTTAGGAAGGAATGTCATGTTGTTCCCTTCTTTCTATAGCTACGACGGATTCAATAATCATCCATTTGAACTAATAATTAGTAAAACAGTTACTCAGATTTATTCTGATATATTGGCAGGATTAAATCTATGTGGGATATCAAATTTGGTAATAGAGCATAGCGATACCCCTCTAATATTTAAGGAATATCAATATGTTGATTATTCTTCTTTTCGTTATCGTACAGTTTTGCCTTTCAACAATATTTCTATAGATTCTGTGTTCTTGGATAGGGAAATAGTAGCAAAAGGAATATCAGACGAAGATATTAATAAAAGTCCATTCGGTGAAGCCACTTCGGTATCTTCTTTAGTAGTTGGCAACAACGTATCACAAATAGGGAAATTTGGTTTTTCTAATAGTAAGATATCATCTCTCACAATTCCAAGTAATGTAATGAATATTGGAATTTCTGCTTTCTCAAATTGTAGTAATTTGTCACAACTAACAATAGAAGACGGAATTGAGACACTGGATTTTGAAAACGAAGTTTTTCATGGAACTCCATTAGACAGTGTTTATATTGGAAGAAATATTGGTTTTACCAACAATAATTCGCCTTTTAAATATAGAAAAGAAGGGCTAAAAACTCTCAAGTTTGGAAACTATGTAACCAAGATAAGCGACAAGGAGTTTTCTGGACTCAAAGGACTTACCTCCATCGAACTTCCAAATAGTCTAAAGATAATTGGCGCTCAAGCTTTTTATGGCTGCGAGGGGCTAACCGAAATTACAATTCCAGGAAGTGTTGAGGAGATATACGAACAAGCCTTTGACCTGTGTAAAAACATAAAAAAAGTAACTTTTGCTGACGGTACAGAAAAATTGGCTTTTACTTCTTCAAGTCCAAGCATTCTTAATAATGCATTTACTAATTCGCCCATTGAAAAAATCTATTTGGGACGTAACTTCATTTTCAAAAATAATTCTCCGCTTTCTTTATTTGAGACTTTATCATCACTGACTTTAGGAGAACTGGTCACAAATATTTCTGAAAGATCTTTTTTGGGATGCCCAAATTTAAAGGATGTAACTTCATATTCAAAAGTCGTTCCTACTACAAATGGAAATGTCTTCACTCCTTCATATCTTCCTACGGCAGTACTTCATGTGCCATACGCACTATATGATGATTATAAATTAGCTAACGTGTGGAAAGATTTTGGAAAGATAGTCAATTTTGAAGGATTGTACAATCTTATCTATCTTGTAGATGGTGTAGAGTATAAGAAATATGCAATAGAGCAGGGGACAGCCATTACTGCTGAAAGTGAACCAGAGAAAGAAGGCTATACTTTCTCTGGATGGAGCGAAATACCTAAGATTATGCCTGATTATGATGTAACGATTACTGGAACCTTCGCTGCCAACAAATATAGTCTTACCTACATTGTTGATGGAGAAAAGTACAAGAGTTACGAAATAGAGTATAATGCAACCATCATACCCGAAACTGAGCCCATAAAGGAAGGGTATACATTCTCTGGATGGAGTGATATACCCACAACAATGCCTGCTCACGATGTGACAGTGACGGGTAGCTTCTCTATCAACAAATATAAACTGACATATATCTTGGATGGTGAAGAATATAAGACCTATGAAGTGGAGTACGGAACAACCATCACGTCAGAGCCGAAACCCACAAAGGAAGGTTATACATTCTCTGGATGGGAAGGTGAACCAAAGACAATGCCAGCACATGATGTGACGGTCTTAGGCACGTTTACAGTAAATAAGTACAAACTGACCTATATTGTTGATGGGCAAACATACAAGACGTACGATATGGATTATGGTGCAGACATCACACCAGAAGCTGAACCAATCAAGGAAGGCTATACATTTTCTGGATGGAGTTGGACACCAAGTACGATGCCGGCAGAGGATGTTACAATAACAGGTAGTTTCATCATTAATAAATATAAACTGACATACATTGTAGACGGTGAACCATATAAAACCTATGAGGTGGAGTTTGACACCACTATTACACCTGAAAAAGAACCAACGAAAGAAGGATACACTTTTTCAGGGTGGAGTGAAATACCTGAAAAAATGCCTGCATGTGATGTAAATATCATAGGGTCGTTCACCATCAATAAATACGAACTAATCTATATAGTAGATAACGAAGTATACAAAACGTACGAATTAGATTACGGTTCAACTGTTACTCCTGAAGAATACCCCACGAAGAATGGATACACTTTCTCAGGATGGGAAGGTGAACCCAAAACAATGCCTGCCCATATGGTAACTGTTACAGGTTCGTTTATCCCAAACTCATACATATTGACATATATTGTGGATGGAGAAGTCTATAAGAGTTACGAAGTGCCTTGTGATGCTACTATTACTCCTGAAGAGGAACCTACGAAAGAAGGTTATACTTTCTCAGGGTGGAACTGGATTCCGACAAAAATGCCAGCAGAGGATGTGACGGTGACAGGTAAATTCATAATTAACAAATACAAGTTGATATATGAAGTAGATGGTGAGGAATATAAGACCTACGAAGTAGAATATGGAGCCGCCATTATCACTGAAGCCGAGCCAGCAAAAGAAGGTTACACCTTCAGCGGATGGATTGGTCTGCCTGAGACGATGCCAGCATACGACGTCACCGTCACTGGTACCTTCAGCATCAACAGCTACACGCTGACGTACATGATTGACGATGAGGTATATAAGCAGGTAGTGTACGAATATGGGGCAACGATTACGCCTGAGCCGCAGCCGGAGGGCGATTATAAGACCTTCGAGTGGTTGGGCTTGCCCGAGACGATGCCGGCACACGATGTGACGGTGAAGGCTGCCTATGAGACGGGCATCGCTGAAATCATGATGTTGGCACAGCAAGGACAGGTGCGCATCTACTCTCCCAGTGGAAAACTACTCGACAAGCTGCAGAAGGGCCTGAACATCGTAGTGATAAAGGACGGAACTACCAAGAAAGTTGTGGTGAAATAAGTTGAACACAAAAAGGTCAAGACCTAACATCGCCTATGTAAATGCCTTTGAAGAAAGGGTCTCAGCGATGTTAGGTCTTGTTTTGAGAGGTAAATAGACTTATCCCCTTCTGGTCGGATTGTCGATTCGACCATCAAGAATGTCAGCATTTTCAATGCAAAAAAGCCTCCAATATATGAAAATGGGAACGCATGATTGAAGAAGCGTGCCAACATGTCAGTCCGTTGGCAGTTTTTTCTTTTTGGTCTGATGTTTGCGTGTAAGTATTTGACATCTTTTTCTTAATTTTAACGAAAGCCTATGGCAAATTATGCAATTTATACATTTGAACTTAATCCTTTCTCCTATATAGGTGAGGGACATTTGCCTTTTACCGATTTCCAAGCTAATTCAGCGAATAAAACGAGTGATGTAAATCTGTTGCTAACCCAATACCTGAGTGAACTTACCCGCCAAAACGAAGTGGAGAAGTTTTCGCTTACCATGCTGGCCCAGCAGAGCCGTGTCACCCTGCTAAGGATGGAGAAGCCAGAGACCCTTGAGCAATATGCCAAAATGCCACAGACGGGAGAAATCAATAAGGTGTTTCTTCCGTCTTACCCTTATACCTACGTGGTGGTTGACTGCCGTGAGGGCAAGAAGATGATAGCCATCAATACCGACAACGATGCTTGGCGCAATACCGACACAGCCGCTAACCTGCTGATGAAATCGTTGAATGAACTGATGAAGAGCAAGGAAGTGGCCTATAGCATCGACATCAAGCCCGTAGGTTTACCTCGTGATTTCTGGAACTATAACGCATATCTTGTCAAAGTAAAGCATAAGAAGCCAAGGAAGTTGTCTATCTATCTTACTAATGGACTGGCCGACCCGCGCATTGAGGCTATGTTTAAACGTAAAAGGTATATTGGTCTTCTGTTAAAAGAAACGTTTGGTTCGAAGCGTTCACGGCATGATTACTATGACCCGGAGGGCTCGCAAATAATCAGCAGACACGGAAAAACAACGCTTGAACAGCTTGCCATGCTCATCACCAGCGAGATTGTACGTGACTCCTTCGGACTGAGCATGACTTACGAAGGCGGTATTGTTGTCACTTGTGGTAAGGATGTCAGGGCCGAGTTTGAGATGGAGTACGATACATTTCTGTCTATGACCCAATGTAATCTGTTTGGCCAAAGCAACATTGAATATTGGTTAGATGGTGTAGTAAAGAAAATAAACGAACTGAAAAATGAAGCATCTGCTGAACAGCAAACAAATAGAAAGCGTAAGAGAAGAGTACAAGAATCATACTCTGCTCTCAATCTGTTCTAAGGTCTTTAAACCTCGCATGGGTGTACTCCAGCTGAAGGCTCAGCCCGAGGATGTGTTTTGCCTGGTGGCTGATGTGTTGGACGACATCTTGGATACAGCTGCGCCTACACAGGAGTATATTGATGAGCTATGGACGAGCATACTCCTTGACATTCAGCAGTGGAGTATTTGCGTCAGCATTCCCGACCGTATGCTTACTGCTGGAACTGTGTTCTACATTGTCAGAGAACTGTTGGGCTATCACTGGGACAGTCGATATAACGATACGGTATACTACTTGATGAGCGACACCCTGAAGCACATGCTGAAAGTTGAAGATAAAGATGAGGAGGAGCTCTTTCTTCAAAGCCTGTTGGATTGTAGTAAGGCACTGAGCGCGTGGATAAACAGTTACGACACTCGCTATGGTTTCCTCAGCGAAGAAATAGAGGATGTTGTTGAACGAAGAAAAAAGAAAATAGTAGAAAAAGCAGAACCCGAAAAAGATGGTACCGTTATACTGACATCGTTCAAATATCTGCCTAAAGGAATAGGTATCAGCGAACGCAACAGAAGACTAACCTGCTTTTTTGAGGCATTGGCTAAGAACGGGCAATTCATATATCCCCCAAAAGATTCCATTCAGCAGAAGCATTTTACTGACCTGCAAGATTTCTTGAATTCATTTATAGGCGTAGATACAGACAAGAGAATTGTTTGGACTAACGAGATAAAGCGACTGAAATACCTTATTCACAAATTAAAAGAACGAATATTGATTTCTTGGGAGTCTAAGCCACGAAGAGGTATCAATAAGATGATTTGTGCCCGGTTTCTTGTTCGTAAAAAAATTATTGATAGCGTAGAAGGCCAGCTGAAGAAAACTTGGCATTTTGAAGAATGTGAGATTACACCATCTAATCTTAATACCAGTCTTAACGAGACAGACGATGAATTAGACACGATTATTGACATACTTGATGTAAACAAGAATGAATCCATTGAGAATGGTGTGGCCGGTTTGTTCTATGACGCACAGAAAGATGCCCTTTCAACAGATGAACAAGAGCAGGAAGGATTCCACCCTAACGACCATCAATCGTATATGGAATCGTAAATAAACATATTAACTTCATTTAACGCTTGTCCGCAAAACTATAGTGAATGCTTAGTTTTGCGTTTTTTCTTTTCCCCATTATCCAATCTGATTTTGTTTGAATCTGATTTCAGATTGGCAAAATCAGATTCGTGGCGCACCTGTTAGGAGCACCTCACGAGGAGGAGCTCATAACAAATATTTTTATGTTATGGAAAAAACATTTTTTATCGGCGGGCAAGCCGTCGTAACAAGAGACGAGAACAACAAGCTAAGGTTTCTCCAGTTCCTGGCAGACGACGAACAGACGGCCGTCATGGACGAGGGAGGCCAGAGTAGAGGACAACTGATGATGATGCGTAACGGCAACTTCGACTTCGTGGCGAACAAGCCAAGGGTCAAGGCGTGCTCAGAGCTGATTCGCATGGCAGCGCACGGGCGACTGAGCGGGACGCGTGACCAGGCGTTTCAGTTGACGTTGAAGTGCTTTGTAAGCGAGGACATCGACTGGCAGCGCGCCTTCGTCACTGAGACGGTGGACATCATGAAGGACCTGATGGGCCCTGAACGGATGGTAGAGATTCTTCAAAAACTGATGGTTGAACTTAAAAAAGAACAAGACGATGAAAAAGGACTTTGACTGTTCATTCTTCAACCCGCCGATAACAAACAAGTTACCTGCCCGGACGGTGACCCTACAGGAGGTGGGGTTGATGGTGAAGAGCCCTTGGCTGGAGCCTCAGACCATGGCGCTGAGGGCCATCACGGACAGGGAACAGGCAAGGCGCTACAAGGGCTGGCACTTCCCGTACATCACTCCCGGTGGCGTGTTCAGCTATTGTAACGATGCCAGCCTGCAGAGGTTTTCTGGTGCACAGGGCATAGACCTGGACCATGTGGGCGACGTGGACGGACTGAAAAGGAAGCTGATAGCTGACCCACATTTTGTGACGTTGATGGCGTTCCGCTCGCCATCGGGTGACGGACTGAAGTGGTTCATTCACATTGACCTGACGAGATGTAGCTATCGGCAATGGTTCGACGCAGTGAGAAACTACTTGCTGGCGAGCGACTACGGGCTCAGCCCCAAGCAGGTAGACCCGACGGTGAGGAACGAGTCGAGGGCTTGCTTCCTGTGCTATGCCCCAGATGTGTATGTGAACGTTAACGCGATGACGGGAATGACAGATGACAGCTTAAAAACGACATCGTTCAACCCCCTGGAATGGCTGACCCCAGCGGTGAAGGAGTCTGCGAAGACCGCTCCTGCTATCGACTTCCAGCCTACGGCCTGCCAGCCTCTCTCCCATACGGAGGAGCTGGCCAAGGCCATGGCAGTGACGCAAAGGCTTATAGCACGTGGTGCGAACATCGCCGAGAGCTATGCCGACTATGTGCGCCTGGGCTTCGCCCTTGCCAACGGGCTGGGCAGCGACGGGCGAAACATCTATCACACGCTCTGTGCGCACAGCACAAAGTACAGGATGGCAGACTGTGAACGCAAGTGGCAAGAGTGCCTGCGAAAGGCCGACGGGCGTACCACCATCGCCACGTTCTACCACATGGCCCGACAGGCCGGGGTGGACATCACAAGAAAATGAGAGATGAGAGGTGAGAATACAAGAATATGAAACTTTAATTATTTCTTTAACATGTCACAAAATAATAACATCGTGAATGATAACGCTTCTACGAAGAAGCCTGTTGATAACTACAAGCCCCTGTCATGGGCAGAGGTGTTTGCCAGCGACCAGCTGCCACCGCTGCCTACCCAGCTGCCCCGTCTGGTGGCTAAGACTGTCGCACCGACGCCACCCTTGCTGAAAGGCACCGTGGCACAGGCAGTGCCCGTGGCTTACTCCATCTACCCGCGCCACCTGCGCTTCGTCTACACAGACAAGCGTACACGCGAACTGCGCATGAACTGTCTGCTCGTGGCACCTGAGGGTGGGGGCAAGGAGTGCATCACCCAGCCCGTGAACCACATCCTGGCCGACATCAAGGAGCACGACAAGGTGGACCGCGCCCGTCTGAAGGAGTATAACGACGAGTACGCCCGCAAGGCATCGACGAAAGAGAAGCCTCAGCGCCCCACTGACCTCGACATTCGTTGCCTGCATGCCGACATCACCCGTCCACGTCTGAACCAGGCCGTAGAGGACTCCGACGGCACGTTCCTTTTCCTGAAGCTCAACGAGCTGGAGGAGTGGTCGCGCGTGGAAGGCTGCTCGGGCCGTGCCTGCTCGTTCAGCGTGATGAAGCTGGCTGACGACGAGGGCAATGAGTTCGGTCAGGACCGCGTTGGTGCGCAGAGTGTCAACGCCAGTGGTTGTCTGCGGCTTAACTGGCTGGCCGACACCACGTTGCCCCGACTGAAGAAGGTCTTTGGCTATATCCACGGCGAAGGCCCCATCTCGAGAATCACCTTCGGCAGCATACCCAAGGTGGAGATTGGCGCTCCCATCCCCGTCTACGGCCAGTATGACGCGAAATACGATGAGAGCATCCGCCCGTTTATCGAGAATCTGAAGAAAGCCACTGGCACTGTTGTGTGCAAGCAGGCACAGAGGTTGGTGGAACAGCTGAAGGCTGAGATTGACGAGTTCACGTCGCTGGCTCAGGACCGTATCTTGGACTCGCTCTCACACCGCGCCCTGGTGGCCGCGTTCCGTAAGGCCTGCCTCATCTATGCCGCCAACGGCATGAAATGGGAAAAAAGCATTGAGTACTACTGTCGCTGGTCGATGCAAATAGACCTGTTCCTGAAGTACAGGCTCTTTGCTGACGACATCCGCGAGGCCACGGCAGGCGTAAGGATGACCAAGTGCGGCCCACAGAGTCTGCTGGACAAGATTCCGGTCAATGAGCAGGGGACCTTCTCGTTTGACGATGCGCTACGCATCCACACCGCTCAAGGTCAGGAGCCTGACGCCAAGAAGGTGCGTAACCTGCTGAGCCAATGGCAGCACCGTGGCTACGTGGAAACGACGCCTGATGGTAGGTACAAGAGGGTTGCACGCAGATGACAGTGATGACAGATGACAGTTTTCTGTAAGAGAGTTTACGGTCTCTCTACCTTGCCGCGCGCTCCTTGATGATGCCGTGGCGGTAGGCGTAGAGCAGGTCCTTGAGGTCGCTGATTTGGGCGCGCAGCTCGTCGCCCTTGTCGGTGTCGGCCACGAGCATGCGGTGGGTCGACATCTCGACAATCTGGGTGGTGGACACGATGTCGGTGCCGCGCTGGATGGCGTCCTGAGCCGAGGTGAAGGGCTCGTGCTGAACCAGCTGGAAGCCGCGACTGTGGTAGACCAGGGTGTAGCCGGCAATGCCCGTCTCCTTGTGGTATGCCTCTGAGAAGCCCCCGTCGATGACCATCAGGCGTCCGCCGGCCTTGATGGGATTCTCGCCTGAGCCGGCATGCACGGGCACGTGGCCGTTGATGATGTGGCGGCCAGTGCCCTTGACACCGAAGGCATCGAGGATGCGGTCGCACACCTGGGCGTCGTCGCGCAGACGGAAGTAGCTGCCCTTCTCTTCGTGGTAGGTGGCGCGGTCGGCGAGGAAGTAGCGCTCGAAGGTGGCCATCTTCGACTTGTCGAACAGGGGCGAGTCCTTGCCGCACCACAGGTAGAGGAAGTAGTCCTTGGCGTAGGCCTTGAGGTCGGCGGGGGTGTCGGTCTGGAAGGCTGAGCGGATGAGCTGCCCGATGTAGTCCATGAGCTGTCGCCCGCTGTAGCTGCGGCCCATGATGCTGACCTGCTTCAGGGTGCCGTCGTCGTTGAGTGGCACTGAGGCGTGGAACAGCAGGTTCTGGTTGCAGATGTGGTACATGCAGCCGTGTGAGAGGATGGTGCTGATGTGCTTGCGCAGCTTCTCGCTGACGCGGAACGAGTGGTGCAGCTTCTGCATGAGGGCGGACTCCTCAGGAGTAAGGGCCTCCCCAAGCCCCCCCGAAGGGGAAGCCCCTCCAAGCCCCCCCGAAGGGGGGGATGTGAAAGCCTCCCCAAGCCCCCCCGAAGGGGGGGATGTCTGGTTAGCTTTGTCTATATAGACATCCCCTCCTTTGGAGGGGCTTGGGGAGGCTACATCCCCTCCTTTGGAGGGGCTTGGGGAGGCTACACCCCCTCCTTGGGAGGGGCTTGGGGAGGCTACACCCCCTCCTTGGGAGGGGCTTGGGGAGGCTATTAGCGTTGGAAAGTTACAGTCCTTGAGGGCGTATTCCTGGCCGTCGATGGTGCAGACGCCGCGCTGCAGGTCGAGGTGCTCCAGCAGACAGCGGTCCTCCATGTTCCACTCAGGATGGCGGTGGAAGATGGCGGCCTCCTCCTTGAACTGTATGACGCTGATGGCCTTGTGCATCTTGGCGGTGAGCCGCAGCATCTTCTCGTCCATCTTGTTCTGTGTCTTCAGCTCCTTGGGGATGAACTCCTCGCAGGGGTCGTCGCCGTAGGTCTCGAGGGCGAAGGTGGCCAGCGGCACGAGGTTGATGCCGTAGCCCTCCTCGAGGGTGGCGAGGTTGGCGTAGCGCAGACTGAGGCGCAGCACGTTGCAGATGCAGGCGTCGTTGCCGGCGGCGGCTCCCATCCAGAGAATGTCGTGGTTGCCCCACTGTATGTCCCACGAGTGGTACTGTCGCAGGGTGTCCATGATGATGTGTGCGCCGGGCCCGCGGTCGTAGATGTCGCCGAGGATGTGCAGCTGGTCGATGACGAGACGCTGTATGACGTTGGCGATGGCCACGATGAAGTCGTCGGCACGCCCGGTGGAGATGATGGTGTCGACGATGACGGCGACGTAGGCCGCCTTGTCCTGGTCGTCGGGGCGCTCGTGGAGCAGCTCCTCGATGATGTAGCTGAACTCGTCGGGCAGCGACTTGCGCACCTTGGAGCGTGTGTACTTCGACGACACGTCGCGGCAGAGGCGCACCAGCTGGTGGATGGTGATGCGGTACCAGTCGTCGAGGTCGGTCTCCTGCGCCTTGATGAGCTCCAGCTTCTGCTCGGGGTAGTAGATGAGGGTGCACAGCTCTTTCTTCTCGCTCTCGCGCAGGGTGTTGCCAAAGAGCTCGTTGACCTTGCGCTTGATGTTGCCCGAGGCGTTCTTCAGTACGTGGATGAAGGCTTCGTGCTCGCCGTGGAGGTCGGCCAGGAAGTGCTCGGTGCCCTTGGGCAGGTTGAGGATGGCTTCGAGGTTGATAATCTCGCTGGCGGCGTCAGCCACGGTGGGGTAGGTGTTCGACAGTAGGTGCAGGTATCGCTCGTCGGTATTCATCTTTATTTTGATTTGAGATTTGAGGTTTGAGATTTGAGGTTTATTTTGGTTTGAGTTTTAATTATGATTTAAGTTTCGGTAGTTCTGCTTGGTCTTTATTCTCGCGCAGAGTCGCAGAGTTACGCATAAATTCGCTTTAGAGTGATGCTTTTGAGTTAAGAGTTTTAGGAGGATGCGACCGTTCCGGTCGCCTCTGGGAACTCTTCTCAAGAATTGACACCTCGGCGAAAACATAGTATACTCTGCGCCTCTGCGCGAGAATAGAGAGCTTCAGAAACTTGAAATTATGATTGCAAGTCTAATCATATCTCTCATTTATCATCTTTCATTTATCATCTGATACAGTTGTTCATATTGCCGTGCCACCTTGATGTAGTCGTGGTGCCGGCGTACATATTCGATGCTCTGCTGCTTGAGCAGGGGCAGTCGCTCGGGGTGCAGCACGAGCTGTTCGAGCTCATGGCGTACGCTCTCCTCGGTGGGCTGCACGTTGACGATGGGTCGCAGCTCTTTCTCGCCCAGGATGTCGTAGTTCTCCGGCTCTCCGCCACCGATGACGACGATGCCCTTCGACATGGCCAGCAGGGCGTTCATCGCCGGGGTGTAGCTATAGAGCTGGTCCATGATGACATCGGCGCCGTTCATCAGCCGCTGATACTCGTTGAAGGGCAGGCCCTCGGCGACGGTCAGGTGCAAGCGGTCCGGGTAGCGTGCCTCGACGGCCTTGGCGGCGCGGAGCATGATGTCAGTGCCCTTGTAGACGCTGCGCCCGCGGCTGAGGCCGATGAAGAGCCTCACCCCCGGCCCCTCCCGCGGGGGGGAGGGGAGTGTATAGTCTTTCCGCTTCATTTCAGCCTTGAGAGTAACTACTC
>Ga0310691_10003655_pt1 | contig 18169 bp, 30 predicted proteins | sample 176DNAGHGlowgp2_FD_203887 | JGI IMG/M metagenome (GOLD analysis project Ga0310691, IMG submission 203887) | Sheep rumen microbial communities from Palmerston North, Manawatu-Wanganui, New Zealand - 1766 DNA GHGlow gp2 (v2) (version 2) | ecosystem: Host-associated > Mammals > Digestive system >...
CAGCAGCGTGTTGTTGCTGCTGTTGTCTTTCCGGGCCTCATAGGTCTCCGCCCGCACGCTGGCGATAGCCACAAAGGAGATCGGGTGGGCGGTCTCCACCTCGTACCCGTCCCCGGCGCTGCCGGCGATCTGCCCCGCGGCGCTGTTCAGCACCGCCTGCATCTCTCCGGACTTCATCAGCTCGTTCAGGCCCGCCAGATTGAGCTTGAAGCGGATCTTCTCAGCCATACCGGCACACCCGCACCTTCTTGTGCCAGGGCGTGGGGATGTTGGCCTCGATGCCCTGGATGGTGGACCCGAACGTCTGGAAGGGCTGGCCGAAGATCTCCACGGTGGTGTTTTCCCAGTCGTGGGTGTCCCCCTTGGGGATCCCAAGCATGTACTCGATCTTCTTGCCATAGAGATCGATGCTGCTGGTGATCTCGTCCGTCGTAGGCTGGCCCACCAGGACGTTTTGGACCGTCACCGGGGTGAAGGTATAGACCGGGTCGTTGAAGGCGTCCGTGCCCGTCTGGGTGCGCTCGTAGAGCACCACGGCCACGCCGGTCATGTGTCCGCCTCCGGCTGCGGCGCCAGCTCCTGCACCGGGGAATAGCTACCTATGGCGTTGGCGGTGCCCAGTAGCAGCCGGTCCGCCTTTGCGAGATACAGCTCGCCCACGCCGCCGCCGCTGCCGATGGTCCAGCTCTGGGAGTAGCCCAGGCCGCTCATGCTGCCCTGGCTGGCCCCCATGGGCGTGCCATATGAGCTCCCGTCCCCCAGCGCCCGGATCACCATCCGGCAGCTCACCACCTTCTTGGCGTCGGCGGAGGCGTTGGGCGCTGCCGCGTCGATCATCACCGCGGCGTCCTCCAGCAGGGCGGAGCACACCGCCAGCTCGTCGGCGGTCAGATCCCGGGTCATGCGGGCCTGGACGTCGGCCGTGGTCGCGTAAGTCGTGGCCATGTCTGGCCCTCCTTTCTGTCTGCGGCGTGGTTCAAATTGAACCACGCCGCCTTGTCACTTGCTTTTGCTCCGGGGCTTCCGCGCCTTGGGCGCTTCCTCCGCCGGCGCGGGGGAGGGGGCGGCCAGCTTATGGCCGGCCGCCTTATACTTCTCCACCAGATCCACCGGCACGGACATAACCGTGCCGGTGATCCAGTTGATCATGTCCACCCGGTCCATCAGGGAGTGACGGTCAGCAGGTTGAAGGCGCTGACGTCAGCCCGGAAGCCGACCTCGATCTCGGCCCGGACGGCGAACATGTTGTGCTCCCACAGGTTGACCTGCTGGTTGCCGATGGTCAGACCGGTCTGGTCCGCGAAGCGGATCTGCACGCCTTCCACGGTGCCCCAGACGGCCTGGGTCCAGTCGCCGGCCACGCCCACGGTGTTGACGTTGGAGGGGTTGCCCGCCACGTAGGCGCCCTTGGTGAGCACGGTGCGGGCGCCCAGGACCATGGGCACAGCGCCTTCGGCCACGCTGTTGATGAACAGGGGGCGACGGTCGCCGTCCACGGCAGCCAGCAGCACGCCCTGGCCCTGGGGGCTCAGCGCGATGCCGTTCATAATGCCGCCGGCGGTGGCGATGGCGCCCTGGGCGGCCACCAGACCGGCGTAGGCGTCGGTGGACAGGCTCTGAGCAGTGGCGCTGCCCAGGGTGTCAAAGTCGCTGCCGGGAGCGCCGGCAGCGGCGCCGAACACGGTGGCGTCGAACTTGGCGGCCAGGGCCAGGGGCAGCCGGGCCACGATGGCGTCATACAGGGAGGCGGCGTCGCGCCGGAACTCGTCGGAGAAGGGCACGATCACGGCCAGCTTGTAGCCGCGCATGATCTTGGTGGCCAGGGAGGGGTTGCTCACGGGCTTGGCGTCGGTCTCGTCCACCCACGCGGCCTGGGGATCGCCGGTGATCACGGGGATGGCGGCGCCCCGGCCGGGCAGGGGGATCTGCCGGGCCAGCTGCATGACGGCGCTCTGGAGCTGGGTCTTCTGCAGGATCTCCGCGGACACTTCCGCGGGCAGGGTGATGTTGGTGCGGTTGGTAGCAATTCCAGCCATGGTGAATACTCCTTTCAGTGTGTGGCCGCGGTGGCGGCCGGTGTGTTAAAGACTGTCCTTCGCCCACTCCGCGAACTTGTCGCGGGCGGTCGAAGTGCCGGGGGTGCGGACCTCGCCGCCGTCCGGCAGGCCGGGATAGCTGGGGGCCTTGGTGGAGGCGGCGAAGCTCTTGATGGCCTCCGCCTGGCTCTTGCAGGCGTCCTCCGTGTCGCCGGTGAGCAGGCTGGCCGGGACGCCCGCGTCCTTGGCCACTTTCTCCCGGAGATCCCGCAGGGCGTTGGCGTTTTTCAGCCCCGCCAGCTCGTCCTCCAGCGCCTGGATTCGCGCCGTGCTTTCCTTGTCGGCGGGCTTGTCCTTCAGCGCCCGAAGCTCGGTCTGGGCGGCTGTGAGCTGCCCCTGCAGGGCGGTCAGATCGCCCTTGGCCTTGTTGATATCCCCGCCGTTCATGTCCAGCAGCTTGTCGATCTGCTCCTTGGTGGCGTCGGGGAAGATGGCGGTGATGTCGGTCCGTGTCATGGTCTGTCCTTTCTCCGCTGCGCTTTGTTGACGGGGGTCGCGTCCCCTGCGGCTGCCGCTTTACGCCCGGCCGGCTGATTTGGGTATGAAAAAAGCACCCCGTCGGGTGCTTTCGTCATTAAAGAGGCGCCCCCACAGGGTGTGGGAGCTGTCCGGCTCTGCCGGACTGAGGGGGGCTCACACGTCCGCCTCTTCCGCGGCGGAGCTGTTCAGCTCCACCCGCTTCTCGTAGGCGCTGTTCTGCTGTTCCCGGATCTCCGCCCGGTTTTCGGCGTAGAACTCCCGGCGCATGGCGTTGATCCGCTCCCGCGGGGTCCGGCCCTCCGCGCCGTAGTACATCTCCCGGTACCGGTCCGGATCATACCCGGCCACCTCGGTGGAACTGTCGAACCGCACCGCGTAGGTGCAGTCGCAGTTCGCGTGGATGTGCTCCGCGTGTCCGTTTTTCAGCGTGTTCCGCCCGGCCCGTTCCCAGCCCCGGCTGGCCAGGGCGATGCAGAAGGCGCAGGTGTCCCCGTGGGGGATCCAGGCCACCTCCGCCCCGTCCCGGATGGCGTTCCGGAGGGTGGTGTCCACCCCAGGCATCTTCACCAGCCGCTCCACGGCCCCGGCCAGCAGTTCCTCATTCCGGGACTGCTTCAGCACGCCGTTCACGGTCTTGGCCACGTCACCGTAGCTGGCGGTGGCGGAGACCTCCGCCGCTGGGAGATATTTCCCGCTGGCCTCCGCCAGGGCGTCGTACCAGGCAGCCGCCAGAGCGCCCGTGCCCTCGCCGTACTTGGTGGCCAGGGCGTAGACGTAGTCGATCAGGACCTGCCGGTCCATGGCAGCGTACCCGCCCTGGGCGTTCACCCATCGCCTCAGCTCCAGCGCCGCCCGTGTGGAGACCTGGGACAGCCGCTCCACGAAGGCGATCCAGTCTTTGGAAGATATGGTCAAGGTCTCACCGCCTTGTCATCGATGTAGAGATCCGCGAAGATCTTCCGGCTGTCGTGCCCGGCGTACCGGATGGCCTCCGGGGCGTTTCGGTTGACCAGGTTGGGCCGGAAGCCGTGCCGGGCCAGCAGATCCAGAGCCTCCTGCAGGGTTTTTCCCTCCCGGCAGGTCCACAGGATCACCGTATGACCCTGGCGCTGGGCGCCCAGCAGCCGGGCGATCAGCGGAAGGTTGGGCTGTCCTTCATGGGCCAGCGTGTCGTCGTAATCAACGGCGATGATCACGCCTCCAGCTCCTGCACCAGCGCCAGCCCTCGCTGCCGCTGTTCCTGGTTATTGATCCGCCGGATGTCCGCCTGGCTGAAACCCACCATCTCCAGGAAGGTATCGGTGTTGGCAAAGGCCGGGCGGCTGCTGGCGATTTTGATGGCCGCGTCCGCGGTCACCGCCACGCTGGGCATGGCCGGGTTCCGGAAGTGGGCCATGATCGCCCGCTGTTCCTCCGGCAGCTCGTCCATCCGGAGATCCTGGGCGATGGCCAGGGCCATCAGGGCGATGGTCCGCAGACTGTCCCCGTTGCCGGCGTTCAGCTGCTGCGCCATGGCCACCAGCGTCTGGCTCTGGGCCAGGATGGCGTCGGAGCTGGTGGGGTTGGCCTCGCTTACCACCCCGGTGTCGGTGACGGTCAGCCCCGAAGCAGCGGAGAACTGGGCCGCCAGCGTCCGCAGCATCTCCACATGGGGGGAGATGTTCCCCTGTGTCAGCTGCCCGAAGGTGGGCTTTTCTCCCGTCTCCGGGTTGGTGGTGGCGGTGAGGATGTTCCCGATGTACTGCCGGAACTTGGAATTGGTCACAGCCTGGAACTGCTCCTCGGTGACGCCCAGCAGATACTTTTGCGGCGCGGTGGAAAACTCCAGCCCGATGGTGGCGTTGGCGATGGTCCGCACGTAGCCCTGGATCAGCCGCCGAATGGGCTCTTTGATCCGGGACCGGCCGAAGGGCTTGTCGCTGGTGGCGTTCCAGATCAGGGGCTCCATCAGCGGGCGGCCCATCTTGTGTGGATACGCCAGGGCGCTCCACCGGTTGTCGATCCGCTGCAGCACCCACACCGCCTCGTCCGTGTAAAGGTAGATCAGGTTCGGCGTCCAGATCTGGGCCTTGGTGTTGTCCGGCGCGGCGTCGATGATGGCCATGCCGTAGGCGATCCGGCCCTTGTCGCCGTCCCACCGGGCCGCGGCCGTGGCGGGGGAGTGGAAGCGGATCTTGCAGCCGATAGCCGGGTCCGCGCTCAGCGTGGCGAAGGTGCAGCCCAGCTTCAGCTCGTCCCGGGTTGCCTTCATGTACTCGGCCAGCAGCCGGTTGTCGGCCACCAGACGGTCCAGCAGATCCACGCCCTGGCCGCTCTCGTCCACATAGCCGTCGAACATGCTCCGGGCCGCCAGCACGTCCACGCACTTGGCTCCCCAGGCGCAGCCGATCTCCAGCCGGGCCACGCCGTCCGGCAGCGCGATCCCCAGATTGACCTCCCGCAGGGAGATCTTGCCCTCGTAGTATCGGTTCTTGGTGTCGTTGTCCGCCGCGTGCTCCTGGTAGGTCTCCACCAGCTTCCGCAGCATGAGTTGTTCCCGCTCGGGGAGCCCGGCCACGTTGCCGGGATCAATACCAAGGATCATCCTATCTTCATCCTCCTCGTCGGATCTCGTTTACTCGTTTTCGCGCCCCACAGCGCCAGGGCGGCCGCCTCGATGGGCGGGGAGTTTTCCCCGCCGAAGCCCCAGCCCCCCGCGATGGGCCGCCGTGTGGCGGTCACGGCGCTCTCCCGCAGGATCTCCTGCCCGGCGTACCAGCTCACGGACTTCTCCGCCAGGGCGTCCGTCAGAGTGCCGGCGGCGGCCACCACGTCCCGCCCGGAGGGGCGGACCACGCTGCCCTTGATCTTCCAGGTGTCCGCGATCCGGTCCACCAGCACGTCCGCGCCGTTCTTTCCGTCGATCACCACGCAGCTGGCCCGGTGGTACCGGTCGCACAGCCACTCCGCCAGCCACCGGGTCCCGGCGCTGGTGGACTTCCGCTCGATCAGGGAGATCCGCGCCGGGCCCTCCGCGGGGATCACCGCGCCGCAGAGGCAGACCTCGCTGCCGTCCGCGGAGAACTTGACCCCGTAGGCGGTCTTGCCTTCGGGCTTTTTCTCCCCGCTCCTGCACTCGTCCCAGACCGCTTTGTCGATGGCGAAGATCTCCTTGGTGGTCAGCACCGGGGACCACCAGCCCAGCCGCTCCCGGGCGAAGCCGTCCGCGGGCAGGGTCCGCAGCTCCTCCTCCGTGAAGCTCTCCGTGAGCCGGAGCCCCAGGGCCGGGTTCGCCGCGGCCCAGAGGGCCCGGTCGTCCAGGGCGATGGCCTCCACGTTCTCCGCCTCCACGCTCCATTCGTGCCAGGCGTCATGGGCGCCCGGCTCGCCGGTGCAGACGATCCGGCGCCGCCGGAAGGCCTCCCCGGGGCACCCGGGGTAGGGGGGCGTGCCGGTGTAGATGATCTGCCGCGTGTCCGTGGAGCTGGCCGCCAGCGTGGCCATCACGGCCTCCATCTGGTCGTCCGTCAGCTCCTGGGCCTCGTCATAGACCAAAAGGGAGACCCCATCGAAGCCGCGCCCGCGCTCTCGTGAGCGTGTGGCGTACTCGATGGCGCCTCCGTTTGTAAGCTCGATGCTTTCCTCCCCGTTGGTCCACCGGATGTTCTTCACCATGGCCATCATCTCCGGATGGCGCCGGTCGGTGAACATGGCGGCCAGCCGCCGGAAGGATTTTTTGCTGGTCACCACCTGGTGGGCGGTGTGGAGAATGTGCTCCCCCAGGCAGATCAGCCCGAACAGCTCCCGGGCCTCCAGGCACACGTTCTTCCCGTTCTGCCTGGGCACGGCCAGCCCCGCGCTGGTCACGTTGTACTCGCCCCGCTCGTCCCGGCCCAGCCAGCAATCCACCACGGACCGCTGCCAGGGATCCAGCCGGCAGCCGTAAGCCTCCATCAGCAGGGCGGCGTCGGGGCCGTCCGTAGCCGCTCTGGGCGGTTCCACCCGGATCCGGGGCTCCTGGGATCCTCTCATGTCCCGTACTTATCCCGCACGATGGACAGGATGGTCCCCGGCAGCGGGTCCTCGTTGGTGCCCTCGCTGGTCCCGGTGCCCTTCATGCGCCGCAGGGCTCGGGGAGTGAGCCCCAGCGCTTCCCGCAGAGCGTTGATCTCCTTTTCGTTGGCGCGGATCACCGCATAGTGGGGATCCAGGGCAGAGGGTGCCTTGCCCGGTGCTGCGGTCTTTTTCCATTCGGCCCGCACCCGGCCCGTCTCACGCTCCAACATGCACAGGGAGTGCACCACCGGCTCGAAGGCTACGTTCCAGGTCCCCAGGGAGATCATCAATTCTCGGTATTTGTCCTCTTTGGTCATGTTTCACCTCGGGGGGATCAGCCCCCGCGCCCGCCGGGAGCTGGGCAGCAGCCCGAACTCCGCGCCGGCGGCCATGCACTGTTTGAGCAGCCGGTCCTGGACGCTGGCCCACTTGTCGGCGGTGGCGGGGTCCTCCGCCTGGATGGCGTCCAGCACCAGGCTGGAGACCCGGATGTACTCATTTTCGGAGAGCACATACCGGGCAAGGGCGTCCACGTCCATCTCGGTCAGCGTGCCCATGGCCACCAGATCCGGGGCCAGAGCGTCGAACCGGGCCCGGAGAGCGCCCATCAGATAGCCCGGCGCCGCGGGCGGGAGACGGTCAGCCATGGCCGCCTCCCAGGGACGCGATCAGCGTCCGCTCTCGATCAGAGAGCCGCCACACGCCGGCTGCGGCCTTCTCGGCTGCGGCCTTCTCGGCTGCGGCCTTCTCGGCTGCGGCCTTCTCGGCTGCGGCCTTCTCGGCTGCGGCCTTCTCGCTGATCAGGAAGCCGCCGCCGTAGATGGCCTTGCCCGCGTCTTTTTGAGCGTCCAGATGCCGGATGAATTGGACGTCCGCCGCGTGGATCTGCAGCGGGGCGCCCCATTTGGCCAGCTTATTGATGGCCACGCTCACCACGTTCACCGGGTAAGAGTAGGTGGGCAGCTCCGCCTTTACGGCTCGCAGGTTGATCCGGTTGGCCGCGTCCACCGCGGCGTACAGATCCGGCGCGATCTCGATCTTGCAGTCGCCCATGTTGGTCAGGAAGGAGATCCCGATCTCCGCCCCGTTGTCGAACATCACGGAGAGCCCGCATGGGAGATAGTTGCATCGCCCGGAGTTGATGGAAAACGTGGTCATGGCGGGGCAGAACAGGAAGTACCGGACGCCGTGCTCGTCATACCAGGCGCAGATCTCGCTCAGGATGGAGAAGGGCGGGTTGTCGATCACCACGCAGCCCTCAGGGTATTCCGTCGCCTGGTAGTCTCCGCCGGGGTAGAAGGGGCGCAGGATCTCCGCGCCCTGGAGCCCGTACCGGGCCACCGCCCAGGACTGCACGGCTGCGTAGATGTTGGCGGGCGTGTAGCAGTCGTCGGTGGTCAGCTTGGGCTTGAACTTCTCCACAAAGGCCTCATACTCCTCGGAGGTTTCCGCCTCCTCGTCCCAGAAGTGGCCGCTGTCCTCGATCCGGAGATCCGCGTCCTCGAAGCCCGCCAGGGAGATGTCCAGCCCGTCGCCATGGATGGCCAGCAGCTCGGAGCTGAGCATGGCCTTGTCCCAGCCGGCGGCCTCCGCCAGGCGGTTGTCCGCCAGGATGTACGCCCGGCGCTGGGCCTCGCTCAGATGCTCCACCAGGACGCAGGGCGCCTCCTCGATGCCTTCCAGCTTTGCCGCTTCCAGGCGGCCGTGGCCGGCGATCACGTTCCCGGCACTGTCGATCAGCACCGGAGTGACGAAGCCGAACTCCCGCAGGGAGCGCCGCAGCTGGTCGATCTGGGCGGGGGAGTGGGTCCTGGCGTTCCGCTCGTAGGGGATCAGGTCGGAGATCTTCCGGATCTCCAGCCGCTGGGTCATGTTTACGCTCATTTTTGCCTCCTGGCCTCCGCGATTCCGGTCCGCGTTTCGCGTCCGCATCCCGCGCAGGTTGTTTTTTAATTCGCGCCCGGGGGGCCGAAAATTCCCTCGGGGGTATTTCGGCGCTGGCGCTCGTGTGTCGCCTTCGGGGGCTCCGGGGGTCCCTCCCCTAGGGGTGTCACCACTCTCCGTCCGGGAGGGACACAAGCGCCGGCCGATTAACGGTCGCGCTGATCTTGTTGCTTTTCGCCGCGTTGCACACCCAGTGGGCGGGGGCCAGGTTGTTTACGTCCTGCGCCGCTGCCGCCGCGCTCTCGTAGCCGAACTCGCGCCAGCGCGACACTGGCCTGATCTCGTCGATCACGAAGCTGAGGGGGTGGGCCGCATCAGAGGGGGCGGTGTAATCGATCGGACCCAGCCTCCCCCGGCAAATGCTGCATGGGTCGCCCCGGGCCTTGAACCTGGCCCGCATCTTCCGTCGGAAGTTGCCGTTGCTGCTTCTCGGGTTACTACTCACCAGCTGAGCCTCCCGTGGTCCAAAATGGACCAGACACGCAAAAAGACCGGACCCGCGTCCGATCTTTTCCGCCTACACACTACCACACTGTGGGTGTGCAATTCTATCACAAAATTTTTCCACGGCCCGAAGGGCCGCGTCCCGGGAGTACATGAGCTGGCGGTAGCTGAGCGACAGCTCCACGGCCACCATCTCCCAGGTCTTGACCCGGCCGTCCTTGTCCCGGCTGTCCACGAAGTAGGCGGTGAGCACCTTCCGCTGCCTGGGATCCGGCAGCATGGCGATGATCCGCACGGCCTGGGCCTTCATGGCGGAGAGCTCCCGGATCCGGTCGTACACGGCCTCGTCCAGCTCCGCCCAGGCGTCGTACTTGTGGGGATCCGCGGAGTGCTGCACGGCCACGCCGGTGAGGACGGGCGTGGTCCTGGTCACGTTGGCCCATGCGTCGAACATGGACCGGCGGAGGATCTGGATCTCCTCGTCGGCCTCCCGGACCTGCTGCAGCCATTCCTGTGCCGTCATGCGCTCGCCTCCTTTGCCTGGATGTTACCATGCCAGGACGCCCCGTCAAGGCCTCCCGGCGCCTTTCTCCGTTCTCTGTCCGGAGGATATACACCGCCCCAAGTCAGAAAAATAAAGGGGCCGCGTATGTAGGCTCCCCTCTCAGGGGAGCTGCCCGGCCTGCCGGGCTGAGAGGTCGCCCCCGTCCCCGCGGCGCCGCCGTGGATCCGGCCGGGGCTCCCGGTAGGGGAGGAGGAATTTATAATAAACGAACGAGCCCCACTCGTTGTGCTCCTCGCTGTGTTCCAGCACGGCCGCGCCGGCGGGCAGGCTGTCCACCGTGATGGTGAGACTGTCGTCCACCAGCTCGCTGGTGCGCTGCGGCCGCTTCAATCCCCGGCTGGGGGTCCAGGTCTGCTTGCCCACGGGGGGCTTCTCCTTGCACAGGTACCGGGCCCGGCTCTCGTAGGTCTCCCCGCCGGAGAGCAGCCCCTCAAAGTCCACGTTGTCGCCCCAGGCGGCCCAGAGGCTGCGGATCTCTTCATAGTCGTTCCCGGTGGCGTTCAACACCACATGGTGGTGCCAGCGGCCCTCGCTGCCGTCGTCCCGGATGTGCTCCGCGTTTTTGATATACAAAAGCCGCTCGCCCCGGGCGGCACGGGCCGCGCGGAGCAGGCGGAGGAAGGAATTGAGGCACCGGACGGCGCTCTCTCGCGTGGCGGGGGCGTCCCGGTAGGTGAAGGTGACAAAGAGGTCGTGCCGGTCGAAGTTGGCGGCCATGGCCTCCTCGCAGGCCTCCCGGCAGGTGCGGGCGTTGATCCGCATCCGGGCGGGGGAGGAGATCTTCGCCTTCTGGGCGCGGGCCTGGGGCTCGTCGCTGGCCATGGCCTGGGTGTAGAGGATGATCCGGCCCATCCGGCCGGCCTGGATCCGCACCAGTCTCTTTGACTTTCCCATGGCCACGCCTCCTTCAAAGGGTCGCGGGCAGGCGGAGTTGCACCGCCTTCTGTGCCTTCAGGAGGACCCATGAGCGACAGGTCGAATGGTTTGGCACTCGCCACTGGGCACCCGCGTATTAGAACAGCGGATCATCGTTGTGATGATCCGCTGCCCAAATTCGTAGCATGTGAGGGAAAATCTTGTCAACCAAGCAGCCGTTGACATGGCCCGGGATCCGTTGAAAAATCAAGAGAAAAAAATTTTTATCCCCGGTCCCGGCGCTGCCAGTCGGTCAGAATGTCGCACTCGTCCCGGAGGGCCGCGGCGATGTCGCTCTCCCGCAGCGTGCCCTTCCGGATGCTGTCCAGCACGTTCAGGATCTCGTGGGTCACGGCCGCCAGCTGCTCCTTGCTGGGCTTGCACACGCTGGCCCAGGCCCAGAGGAACACCAGCAGGTGCCGGTTCCCCAGGGCGGTGGTGCTCTGCCTACGCTGCGGGCGTTTGCTCTTGCTGCTCATTCCCGCCCCCCTCCTCAATTCTCCGCCGCCAGGGAGGGCGGTGTGGATATAACAGCGTGGATGTACCTGGCACAGGCCGGGCAAAGTTCAAAGCGCTTAAAAAGGGCCTCAGTGGTGCCGACAAGCTGCATCTCGTCCACGCCGTTCAGCGGAGGGTTATCCCTCCGGGCGGGGACATAGGGGTCATAGTACGCCCCGCAGCGGTCGCACTTCTTAGCGTTAGCCATTGTCCGGCCCTCCATCCATCTTCACCTTCTCATCCGCCGGCACCACCATCAGCGTCAGCTGAAAAACGTACTCGTCCCGCACCGGATCCCGGTCCACGGTCACCCTGGCCAGCTCCGCCAGCTTGCCGGCGTCGCCGGCGATCATCTTCTCCGCCATCCACAGACCACCGTCTCCGGGTACTTGCCATACCGGGCCGCCAGATCCAGATACACCTGCGCCGGGATCCGCCGCGATGCGCGCAGCGTCACCGGCTGCCGCTCGGTCCGGACCACCTGGATCTCTCCGGAGGGCGAGGAGATCCGGCGGCGCAGCTCTTTCCGGAAGGCGCTCCAGGCGATGGCGGCCGAAGCCGCCGCCGCCAGCACCACCGCGATGATCAGATCCAGCAGGTCTAAAGAGTGCAGCACGTTCATCCCTCCGCCTCCTTATCCCCGGGACCCTCCAGCAGCGCGATGAGTGCATCGTAAACGCTGAGAATTTCGGCTCGGTCCAGGGAGAGATCACAGGCCCCGCAGTTTCTGTCACAGTCCCGGCTGACGCATTCGCGCTCCGTCTTCAAGACCCGCAAGATCTGGCCGGTGAGTATGAGCTCAACCGCAAAGGCGTCAGAGTGCTCCCAGTGGGGGTTGCCCGCCGTCCGGAGCCAAACATCCCCCGCGTCGATGGCAATGATGATTGCCCGGTCTCGGGGGATCGAAACCCCTCGGATGTATACTCCGCTCATCCCTCGTCCTCCTTCCAGACCTCCGGCGGGACCGCCGGGGCGATCGTCCACCAGCAGTCCGCCACGTCCATCTCGTCCGCGTTGGCGTCGTAGACGCCCCACCACTTGCCGTCGTGGAATTGCATCAGGTCGATCTCGTAGCTGGCGTGGGGAGGATTGGACCATGGAACCAGGACCAAAGCCAGCACCCAGCCCTCCGGCGGATCATTCTCGCAGCTGCGCCAGACCCGGTCGCTCACCGTCACCTTCGGCGCGGTCATGGGATCCGGCGCCTCTTCGGCTCCCCCCGCGGGGGAGCTGTCCGGCTCTGCCGGACTGAGAGGGGCTCCCCCCGTGGTGGCTCCCTCGATGGCCGCGTCCAGGGCGTTGGCTGCCAGGGCGTCATAGAGGGCGCCCCAGCCCAGCAGCCACTCGATGGGCCTGGTGAACCGGATGCCCCTGGGATCACCGTCCCAGGACAAATCACTGCTTCCCACGGAGGTCCACCGGTACCGCTTCTTCAGCTTTTCCATGGCGTCCTTCCGGTTCGCGAAGGCCAGGCCGTCGCGCCGGATTTGCCCGGCGAAGTTCGCCCGCCGGGCCAGCTCCCGGTCCACCTTCACCACGTCCGTCTCATAGGCCAGGGGATCGGCGCAGCCGGGATTGGTCAGCGGCGGATGGGCCAGCGCCTCCTCGATGTTTTTCACGGTCACGTCCTTGTGGGCGATGTGGTGGTCGATCACCCAGTCGGCGGCGTTCATCTGCTGGGAGTAGTCCAGCTGGCTCAGCCGGTAGGCCACGGCCTCGTTGATCTCCTGCTTCTCCCAGGCCCGCACCCAGCCGGGGTAGGTGAGATTTTTTTTGATGGCGTCCAGCCTGGCCAGCCTGGCGGAGCTCACCTGCAGCGCCTCCGCCACCCGGTCCCGCATCCGGCCCGGCAGCTCCACGCCCCGCTTCTTCATGCGGGTGAGGATCTCCAGGGTCTTCTCCGCCTCCTTGGCGATCTCGCTGCCGTTCTTGATCCGCTGTGCGTTGGCGTGGATCAGCATCAGCTCCTCCCGGTCCGCGTCCTCCGGGGAGGGATAGACCACGCAGGGCACGGTGTCCCAGCGCTCCCGGCCGTCCGGTTCCGTGTCCCGGAGATAGCGCAGTGCCCTGTAGCGCCGGTGGCCGCTGATCAGCTTCCACCGTCCGCCCGGCCCGGCGATCACGCCAAGGGGCGTCAGCAGGCCGGAGATCTTGATGCTCTCCGCCAGATCCACCTCCTGGAAGTCCACGCTGTAGAAGTTCTTCCAGTTGGTGTCGATCATCCCCAGGGGGATGGGCGTGATCTCCATCTGGTTCAAATTGAACCGCTCCGGATCCGCCTCGATGAAGTCACTCAGGTTAAACTTCTTGGCCATTCCGCTTGCCTCCTTTGACTGTGCCGGTTTCCTCGGCCTCCACAGGGCCCACAAACCGACGTATTGTGTACTCGGCTTCGTCAGCCATGTCCACGCCCATATGAATGGTAAACTCCATCTCGACCAGGAACGGGGTATTCATCGCTTCCCGCAGCAGCTGAACAGCCGCCTCTTTTCGCCCGAAAAGGCTGTCCCGGATCTCAGTCGCCATTCAGCTCGCCTCCCTTGTAGGGGCCGGCGTCCCCGACGGCCCGCAAATATTCCGCCACCAGCTCCCGGTAGTCCTCCGCCGCGGTGCTGCGGGGTGCGTACTCCGTCACCGGAAGCCTCGCAAAGGTGGCCTCGCCCACCTTCACGGTGTTCCGGATTGCCCGCTCAAAGACGGACCCGGTGGGGAAGGAGGAGCGCAGCAGCTCCGCCCCCTGGCGGTGGAGGTTGGTGCCGTCCGCCATGGTGATCAGGATCTTCCAGCCCATCTCCCGGGGCTCCACCTGCAGGAGCTGCCGGATCTGCTCCACCAGCTCGCCCACGCCGGTCTGGCTGAACCGGTCCACCCGGGTGGGGATGATCACGTCGTCGCTCACGCTGAGGGCCGCCACGCTGGCGGCGGTGAAGCTGGGCGGGCAGTCGATGAGGACGTAGTCGAAGGCGTCCGCCTTCCGCTGCTCCTCGATCAGAGAGCGCATCCGCGTCACCGCCTCGCTGCCGCCCCCGGCCTGCATGCTCGCCAGATCCAGGGTGAGGAGATCCATGTCCGCGGGGAGGATGCTCACGCCCTCCCGCCCGGTGGGGGAGAGAACGTCCGCCCACCGGGGATCCGCCAGCCCCAGCAGGACATGGGAGAGGGTGATGCCATCCGCCTCGGCCCCGAAAAAGTCCGATGTGTTGTGCTGGGGATCCGCGTCGATCACCAGCACCCGGCGGCCCAGATCAGAGAGCACCGCCGCCATGTTGCACACGGTGCAGGTCTTCCCGGTCCCGCCCTTGAAGTTTGCCACGCTTATCACTCGCATGTTCGCTCATTTCCTCCTGTCGTTCTGTCATCCCGAACCGGTGCTCACACCGGTGAGGGATCTTTTCTCGTTTCAGATACTCTTCAGCCACCGAGCCTTCGGACCCTGCCGTCCGTTCTCCAGCGGCTCCTGGCCCCACATAGGGGCGGAGATCCGCCCCGTGATGGCAAAGCTCTCCCGGAAGGCTCCCTTGGCGAAGGAGAACTCCGCCGTGAAGAACCGGCCCTCCGGGTGGATGTACACCACCCGGCCTTTCTCCGGCGGGAGCAGCGTCCCGCCCTCCATGCCGTAGTTGATCCGGGCGGTGATCTCGTCGCCCAGGCGGATGCCGCCGAACTCACTCCGGCCTCCGCGCTCGATCGAAGCCATTGAGCACCTCCTGATCCTTCGCGTCAAGCTCGCTGTCGGGCAGCTCCGTGAACTTGGGCCGCTTCCGCCGCCGCCACTCGTCGAAGGCCCGGCTGTCCTGGGCGGTGAAGTCCATGTGCACCGGGTCGAACCGGAGATTGACGGAGATCTGGGGGCCGTCCTTGTTCTTGTCCACCCGCAGCCACCGGCTGCTCTCGTTGTCCTCCGGGTCAGAGAGGGACATGAGCAGGATCAGATCCGCGTCCTGCTTCAGCTGGCGGCTCTCCCGCAGGTCGTCCTTGGTGGGGGCCCGGCGGGCCTTGTTGTTCTTTTCGGTGGTGAGCTGGGAGAGGGCGATCACCGTCACGCCCAGCTCGTGGGCCAGCCGCTGCAGGTGCATGGAGATCTCCGTCACCGCCTCCCACCGTTCCTTCCCGCCGCTGTCCAGCAGCTGCAGGTAGTCGATGAAAATCACCTGGTACCGGCGGGAGACCGCCATGGCCCGAATGTCGCTCACGCTGGCCCCGCTGCACTCGCAGACCTCCAGGGAGATCTTCCCGGATCCGGCGCCCAGGGCAACGATCTCCTGCATGTCCCTGTCCGGGATCTGCTTGCGCTTGATGTCCTGCATGGAGGCCCGGGCCCGCTGGGCCACCAGCCGGTCGGTGAGCTTCTTCACGCTGGTCTCCAGGCTGAAGAAGCCCACCCGCTTCCCGCTGGCCGCCATGGTCCAGGCGAACTGCACCGCCAGGGCCGTCTTGCCCACGCTGCTGTCCGCGCCCAGGACGATGAAGTCCCCCAGCTCCGCGGTCAGCTCCTCGTCCAGCTTCCGGATCCCCCAGCGGAGATAGGACGGCGGGGTCTTGTCCTCCATCCGGTGCAGGAAGTCCGCCAGCATCTCGCCCACGCTCACGGGCCGCAGCTCCGGCCGGTCCACCATGGCCGGCTCCAGCTTCCGCAGCGCCGTCCTGGCGTCCGTCAGCGTCTCCGCGGTGGCCACGCCCATGGCCGCGATCCGCAGCCGGCTCAGCTGTGCCTCCTCCCGGACGACGGCGCAGTAGGCGGCCACGTTGGCCGCGGTGGGCGTCCGGTCCATCCACTCCCGGATCCGGGGCACATAGTCCGCGCCGGCGGCGTGGGCCACCGTCACCGGGTCGATGGGCTTCCGCTCCAGCCACAAAGAGCGCACCGCGTCGAACACGGCCCGCCGCTCCTCGGTGAAGTCCTCGCTCCGGAGGGCGTCCATCACGATGCCCACCGTGGGATCCGGGTCGATCAGGACGGAGCCCAGCACGGCGGTCTGGGCCTCCGCCCAGGCGTCGGACATGCTCACGGGTCACCGCCTCCTTCCTCCCAGCCTTCCCATCCGTAGCCGTTCAGGTAGGTGGAGAGGTGGGGGATCCCCACGCCGCGCTCCCATTCCTCCGTCATGCTCTGGGCGGCCAGGGCGGTCGCGATGGTCTCGATCAGATCGTTGTCCGGGTGCAGCGCATCCCAGGCCCGGATGGCCCGCTGCTTATTCCCCCGCTTTTCATGCGGGTACCATTCCCAGAGCTTCAAAAAGGCTCCGGGCGCCCAGTCGGGCTGTGCCTTGTGTACTTTTTGACGCGCCCCCCTGTGGGGGGCTTTAGGGGGTAATATATATTCTCTCTTACCGTTCTCCCCGTCATTTTCACCGGGAGGGCTCCCGTTATTTTCACCGGGACCCCTCCCGGTATTTTTAACGGGAGGGGGTAGGCGCACAAGGCCCAGATCCGTGATGAAGATCCGCCGCTCGATCACCGTGTTTGCGGCGTCCCGGATCACCTCGATCTGGACATAGCCGCGCTCTTCCAGCATCCCCAGCAGCTTGGCTGCCCGGTCCTTGCTGACGCCGATCAGGCGGCCCAGGTAGCCGTTGGTGGCCCAGCAGAAGCCGGTGACGTCCGTCATGGCGGTGATCTCCGCGTACAGCAGCTTGGCCGTGCCGGGGATCTGTTGGTCATACCGCACACGCGGGGGGAGGATGGCGGTGTAGCCCGGGTACTTGAAAGGTTTCTCCATCACACGATCCTCCCCGGCCGGTTCCGCAGGGCCTCCGCCCTGGTGGTGAAAAAGGCGTTCCGGAGATGCCAGTCCGGCACCGCCGGCAGATCGTTGATCACCCACTCCACACCCCGGGGCGTGAAAAACGCCCCAGCACTCCACACCGTCAGCTTTTCAAGCACCGGGTGCTGCCGGCTGCATTCCCGGGCGGTGTCGTCATACCAGACGGCCCCGGCGTTCAGCGGGCAGGCCACCGTCACCATGTCCGGACAGCCGTCCTCGTCGCAGAGACTTTCCCTCCAGTACCAGACCTCCCGGCCCGCCTGCAGGAACTCGGGGAGTAAAGCGACGCGGCCTTCCCGCGTCGCCTTCTCCATATACTTCTTGCTCATTTTCGGATGTTCACCTCCACCATGCTCAGGATCGTGACCACCGCCAGCAACAGCAGCAGCCCCTCGATAAACCGCACCGCCGTCATGCGCCCGCCTCCAGCTTCTTCATGGCCTTCTCCAAAGCCACCAGCTTGGGGAGCTGGATCGGCTTCCGGTCCAGGAAGTCCAGCACGTCGTTGAGGGTGAGCCCGGCGGCGCTCTCCGCCACCGTCTGCATGGACACGCCCCTGGCCCGGAGGGCCTCCAGCCGCGCCATGTCATTCCGTTTCCGGTTTGCCATGCCCGCGGCAGCCGCCGCGCTCTTCGCCGGGTCAGGTCCATGGCCTGGTTCATTTTGAACCACTCCCGCGCTGTCATCCCGAACCAGCCCGCCGGCTGGTGAGGGATCTTTCTCCTCCGTGTACTCGTGTACTTTTTCGACGCGTTCATCGCGTACTTTTTCGACACCCTCCGGTGCACTTTCCGGCGTTGGCTCCCCCTTGGGGGGAGCTGTCGGCGCAGCCGACTGAGAGGGGCCCAGCCCGTCCGCGATCACCTGCCGCAGCGCCTGCTGTGTTTCGGGCGTGAACGCTTCCATCCTCCGGATCACCGCCATGTTCTGGCGGCGTATGGCTTCCGCCTCCATCCTCCGGATCTCCGCCCAGGTCTCCGCCAGAGCAAAGAACTCCTCCCGGGAGATCACCTGTCCGCAGATCCGGGAATACCAGAGCGCGAGAAAAACCTCGCTGGGCTTTTTCTCATCCATTCGGGTCCACCACCTTCATCCCCGGCACATACCCGCAGGGCAGCTCCCTGGCCCGCCGCTGCCGGTTGATGGCCGCCATGCTCACGGAGGACTTCCGCAGGTTGGCCGCCTTCACCTTCCGACTGGCCAGATACTCCAGGGCGTCCGCCCGGTCGATCCGGGTGCAGGTCTTGGCGATCCGGTAGGCGGGCAGCTGTCCGCCCCGAATCAGCCGCTCCACGGTGTCCTCGCTCACGGTCAGCAGCTCCGCCACCTCCGCCTTGGTCAGCAGCTCGATTTTCTCACTCATGTCTTTTCCTCCCTGCCCATGCGGAAGCTCATGTCGATGGTGGCCGCCGGGATGTCTGAGGCTTG
>Ga0310691_10003658_pt1 | contig 18164 bp, 21 predicted proteins | sample 176DNAGHGlowgp2_FD_203887 | JGI IMG/M metagenome (GOLD analysis project Ga0310691, IMG submission 203887) | Sheep rumen microbial communities from Palmerston North, Manawatu-Wanganui, New Zealand - 1766 DNA GHGlow gp2 (v2) (version 2) | ecosystem: Host-associated > Mammals > Digestive system >...
TGTACTCAGATTCGTGGAAATTAACACCATCAAAATCCTTAACTAGACGAACACTTAGATAGCACTGTGGAGATTCTAGCATCTGAACGACGCCAGCCTTATCATAGTCGAATCTCTTCACGTATACATCTGTGTCAGTTGTTTGAGAAGTAGTCCAAAAGTAACCCCTTTCTTTAAAGCAACTATAGTGTTCACACTCGCTGAAGTGTCCAGCTGGGAGAACCGTCATCTTATAATTGTCCGTTCCTTGTGGAGTAGGAGTAGATTCATTAACCTCACTTGGGTCATCAACATAAGTTGTGTCATCATCATCTGCTTGTGAACCACAAGTTTCTGAATTAATCCACTTGTCAACCGATTTTAGACGCTTACCAGCATACTTTCCAAGCATATTGTTTGCTACAGAAGAATCGTGGTTTCTATACTCTTTGCAAGGTTCTACTGCATTTAGAGTAGCATCCCAATCTGCCTTAGTTGGAACTCTCCAACCATTTAGCATATCAGCAGAAATCTTGTTTGCTGTTTCGAAATTATAAAGTAAGCCATAAGGATGATTCATTTGATTAATCAAATATCTATCACCCTTTGCCCTTGCATCCTTTGGCGGTAGCAATTCGCCATTCATAGTATCAACGAACTTCTTAACAGGCTTGTACATTCCTGTTTTTTCCACTGGTGATAATCCCAATGGGCTTCCGTTAACACCAACTCCCCATAGAGTTCCGTCCGTAACAACACCAATAAATGGTTTGCTTGGGTTATTCTCATCTGTTATGAGACCTTTAATTGCAACAGTTTTGCCATTGTATGACAAATAAATTGCACCTTCCTCTTCATCGTATTCAACATTGAAATCCTTTGTAATGCCTTGGAATGATTCTGATAAATCTATAGGCATTGTGTCACCATTGTTTCTAGAAATGGTGATAACCTTAGTTTCTTTGTCGTAAGAGGCTTCCTTTACATCAGCATCCTTAAGAGTTAAGAAGTTGCTATCTATTTCATTTACAGTTAATTTGCACTGCTTTGTGACATCCTCTTTGTAGGGGCTTTGTAATTTGTAAAAATAAAGTCCATTCATTATTTTAATCGTTTTTTATTTACATTAATTTGTAATTTACAATAAATATTAAAAATTTATAAGATAGTTATTTTTTTACGCATTAATCATTGAAAAAAACGTATAGACCTTACAAATTTTATAAAAAAGTTGTAAAAATGGAAGAAACATTACCTAAGGGTTATTGGAAAAACAGAGAAAATGTATTTTCTGAAGCCAAAAAATACTCTAATAAGGATGACTTTCAAAAAGGTTGTCCAAGTGCTTTCCTTGCTGCGCATCGATACGGATTCATTGAAAAAATGGACTGGCTTGTAAAACAGAAACAACATAAAAAAGGATATTGGACTTACAAAAACATAGAAGAGGAAGCATTAAAATATAAGACTAAGACTGAGTTCTTTAAAGGAAACCAAACGGCATATAGGGCTGCTTTGAAATTAGGAATAATAGATGATTTCTTTATTACTAACTACATAGAATATTAATGGCAACTTAAATAAGTTGCCATTTTTTCTCTTCTATTTGAAAGTTTCTGAGTATCTGGTTATATTCCTTGTCGCAATTATAAAACTTAAACGACTTTATATATCCTATGAAACTTCCTCCGAAATTTTCCTCTAACGGATAAACCCTATATGGGTCAAGCATATAATTAGGCAGTACCGTATCAGCCAAACCTTGTGTTCCTCCACCCAATGAGATATTGAATGGAACTCCCTCTTGTTTCTCGTATAGGTCGTTTAAGGCTCTTAGATTTAGTTTATTCATTTCATCCGTTACAAATACGAGCTTTCCGTCAACATAGAACCTTAACGCCATAGTGTTTTGCATTGCAGACAGTTTTACGTTAATGACGTGCCATACCCCTTCCTTAATGACATTGTCAAAAGAATATCCTTCTCTAACGTTAGTTTTTGTTTCAGAATCACAATCTATCGTATAGTATCTATAGCCAATTGCACCTTCATCTGTGATACGGAACGCTAATGCGTTGTCATAAATATCCTTATAGACGTTATATTCCTTTTGCTCTGATTCACGAAGTTGGTCAATGGTGTTGACGGTATACCCAGTACAAGTACGATTCATCAATAAGAATAAATTGCCACTAAAAGTACTCTTCACACCCAAATATCTAACAAGGCTATCGCTTGTATAGTTGTTGACATTAAAACCATCACAAGTTCTATTAAATGTCAAGAATTTATTGTCAGTGTCAATATAATACTGGTTTCGTATTTTTAACAAAAAACCATCTTCGCTTGTCTTGAAATCAAAGTTGCTAATGTCTAAATCTTCTTCTATGAAATCTGTATCATATTCTAACGAATCAATGTCACTTAAATAATCATCACCAAACAAGTCACAACCGTTCATAAATCGCTTTTCAACGGTTTTTATTGTGTTATACTCCTTTGAAAGCCCCCTACATCCACCACAAGAGCAGCAAGTAGGCCTTGTCCTAACTTCCTTCTTTTCAACAATATAAGTACAACACCAACCTATAACCTCGCTTGGAGTGTTTTCCTCGTCAATTATTCTAGGCTTCTCGTCATACATAACAACATAATCGCCTAACATAAAGTCATCTTCAGTAAGTTGCCTATAACCATACTCGTTTGGGTCATAGTACTTGTATGTTAGATAATCATCCATAAAGATTTCTTCGTCCGTTACAAAGTCATCTGGATTTGCATTAAGAAGGTTCGTAATTAGATATTCGTTCTTTTTTATTTCGCCACCATCTACATAATCATCCATACCTAATGTAAAACAATCATCATCCTTGTCGTTATAAAGATAAGCCCATTTATTTTCTGCCCTAGTACCTAAATAGAAAAAAATACCTTTGTTATTAGGATATTTGTCATTCAGTGTTTTATCGCTTTCCTTTTCAAACTCTTCCTTTTTAAGTACAAATTCAAAATTCCACGTTTCACCATTCTTTATTTCTGAAGGCAAAATCTTATACTTTCCTTCCTCAGTCTTAAAGAAACCTTGATAGAAACCTCCATTCAACTTTATTTGCCCTTCTTGAACCTCATATGGATAATCATATATATGGCTAGTACCACTGACTGGATGTAGTTTCAACCTATCAGTGTCACCTACTATATATGTTGTGTTGGTATATTTTTGAACAAATTCCCTATTATTTATTCTGTCACGGAAATAATGAAAAAGACCATTGTCATAACTAGTAAATCCAATATTGTTAAGTGTATACTCGTTTGCCACTAAGCATTCCCAAGAATACCCATCTACACTTTGCAAAAGTCTATTGCCAATGCACTCTTCTTTTTCTGCGTCTATATAAGAAATCAAACATTCATCATCAAAATCGTAATCCCACCATACATATTCTAGGGCATCTTTGTTTATAAAGAAGTCCCAATAATCATCCTTATTAACTTTTAGCCTAAGATTGTGAAAGTTATGATTTAATACATTTGACATTTTTTTATTAATGTTTTCATCATATAAATATCAAAATGCATAGTAATTGAGTATTTATCTATGATAAAATATGCGAAAGCGTGAAGAAAATTAAATTAACAGAAGCACAATTCCATCTTCTATTGAAAGAAGCAGCTGCATCTAAGGCTCCAGATTTTAAGGGTGGCGATATCGTAGAATACCCTGGTTCTGAAGTAACAACGACTGCACCTGTTACTAATCAAAACGGAGATAAAGAATATGGTAAATTGCCAACTGGAGATGAAGTTGACAAGATGATGCCTAACAATGATGCTTGGAAACACTTTGGTATTAGAGGTGCTTATAGATAATGGCAACATTTATTAGAGAAGACAGTGAACAAGTTACTAGCAAATTTGTTGAAGTTCCAAAAGAACTTGTTAACAAGGCTAAGGTTGTCTATAATACTATAGGCAAGCAATATCCTACTGCGCAAGGTTCTAAGAGAATAAAAAAAATTGCCACTAGTGACGAAAAAGAAACCTATAACCAAAAAAAAGGTGAGGGCGACGTTGTTCACGGTGACGGCAAGATATTTATGAGTGGCAGCGCAATAAAAAGAGCAGACCACGATTTAAGGCACTTGCCAAATGACCCTAACTCTTTGGGGCTTGCTGCAAATGGAGGTTTTGATTTTAAAAAGTTTTATAACGACACACTAAAAAGATTAAGGACTTCTGTAAAACAAAATCCTATTGTGAAACAAGTTATGCCGCAAAAACAGCCTACTAAGGTATCACAAGTATCATCAACAAAAACAGTAAAGCCTAACGATGTTAGCATAACAGAAGAAAAGAAAATAATAATTGTTAATGAAGAACAAGTAAAAAAATTGTTTAATTAACTATTTATTACAAAAATAAACATATTAAATTTTAAAGTACAATGCAGAGTTGTTTGGAAAAAAGAGGTATTGAAGAAAGAAATACCGAGATTGTAAGAAGTGACTACAACATAAACAACCAGTATTCTAATACTCATCCTGACGCTATCAGTGATGGAGACCCACAAGGTAAGGGTACAGGACACGGTGGACACACACACTGGCTACCTGATTGCACAAAGCCAACAACTATGATTGACTACAGCAACTTCGACACTGAAAATGGCGGTGGAGAGTACGACATAGAGGGTAGAAACGGAATCGGCGGTAGAAAAAAAGCGATGGCTAACTCTCTATATAACAGAGAATACCAATACACCGCTAACTTAATTGACACTTCTCTTAACCTAGCGGAAGGTCAATTCCAAATGGCGTAGTTAGAGGAATTATGTTTGTTTTCTTTGACACCTGCATAGGATAACTGTGTGGGTGTCTATTTTTTACAACTTTGTAAGTATTTATAGTAAAAATACACACTTTTTATAATGTTAAATTTATATGACATATTAAGAGAAGTACTTAACGAAGCCATTACACCGCAAGAGGTGACTGATGCCATAAACAATAAGGTTAGAGTCCTTATACAATATGATGACGAAAAAACTCACCATACTGGTATGCGTATCATTGAACCCTATGTATATGGTCGTAGTAAAGCTGGAAATGATGTTCTACGAGCTTACCAGTATAGTGGCGATACCGCACGAGGAGTACCAAAATGGAAGCTATTTAGATTAGATAGAGTAACATCTTGGGAACCTACAGAAGAACATTTTAATATTGACCCTAAAAGAAACGGATGGAAGGCTGAAGATTATAATGAGAACGGAGATGGAAGTATGATTGATGTTCTTGCACAAGTCCAGTTTAATATTAACGGAGAAACATTCTCCCCAAATGATACATTAAACAGAATAAGAAGGCAAAGGCAAAATGCTCAGCAGTCTACACCAATTAATGTATTTAAACAAGGAGATAATGAAAACGGGCCGGTTATTGATGGCAATATGCGTGATATGATAAGGCGCAATATGGAAATAACCAATAAGGAAAAAGAACAAAATGGATTTAACATTAATCAAATCCCAACAAATTCTAGAGGCCCTATTATTCCACAAGACGGAGAAAGTATAGAAGACGCTAGACGTAGAAGAAAACGTGAGCGTGATAGGGATTATTACTATAACGTAAGAAAGCCAAAGAGGCAAATGGCAATGGCTGACAGAGGCCCTATACGTTCACAAGGAAATGAAGATAATGAAGAGGATGAACCTCTAAACGATATTTAACAAACACAATGGACGAAATTACAAATATGCAAATTGAGCGCTTTATGAGTTCTCAAGATAGAGCTAGGCAAATCATTAATATGGATAGGAAAGGTAAACTTAATGAAATGGCAAATAATCTTGACATTGGATTTACCGATGACAATAATGATATGAGTCTAGATTGCATACGAGGAAAATATGCAAATCAGAATAAAGAAAGAGAAATAAACGAACAAGTTATGACTAACTCCAAGCTACCAAAGGAAATACTGCAATCGTTTAAGGAAAATAAAATAGATATTGGTGAAAATAAGTTCTTAGATGAAGTCGTTAATAAGACGGTAGAGGAAAAAAGAGTTGTTAAACAGCCAATAGTTGAGCAACAATCTACAGTTGGTGGGCAACAAATCGATTATTCTATGATTAAAATGATTGTTGAAGAATGTATGCGAAAATACACTTCAAGTTTAAAGAAAACCATATTAAACGAAAGTAAAAGCGTTAACGAAGGAAACTCACTTAAGGCAATGAAAATTGGAGATAAGTTTAGTTTCATTGACGATAGCGGAAACCTTTATGAGGCAAAACTTACATTCGTAAAGAATATTTCAAAAAAATAAGAGAGGTAAGTTAACCTCTCTTATTTTTTAATTGTTTTTTATATTCATTAAAAAATTATAAAGTTCATTGCATTTTGCTATCGCACCTTGAACCATTTTTGCTTGTGCCTTAAGTTTTCCATCTTTCATACCATCAATAAACATTGGATTTAACTCTGTTCCAAAATTACAAGATTTCTTTAAATAACTTGTTTCTACATATAATGTATGCAATATTTTTGATAAACTAGAATTAATCTTTTTTTCATTTGCTTGTAACGTCTCAAAGTTTTTTTCTTTTTCACTTTTTTGAGGTAGCAAGCTATGATTCCCTATTGGAGTAAATGTTCCTTGGTCTACGTATTGGTTAACAGCTTCTTTTACGATTTGTCTTAAATCTTGTTCTGTTAATTTAATAACTTTGTTATTTTTCATCATCTTATATTTTTCTAATTGTACTTATTGTTTAACTGGTCTGTAACATCAAACGATAATACGTTGTGATGCTCTATAACTTCGAAATTATACCTATACCTAACATCGATATAATACCTTTGTGGAATTAAAACAGATGTGTCAACATATGCAAAGTTCTCGTCAAAACTCTTGTTTGCCTTTTCAAATTTAAAAACATCTATTTCTCTTGTACCATCCTTGATATAAAGCCTCCATTCTATATCGTTTATTAAACTAGCTTTATCTCTAGAATAATTAACCTTATTTAAGAAACCTATTTTCCTTACATCTCCACGCTGTATTTTTTCATCACTGCTTATACCATAAATTGTTGGCGTGAAGTGTGAACTTTCCTCTATCTTATCGCCTATTCCAAAGAATACATTCTTGCCCTTTGTAACGAAATCAAGTTCCACATCATCAAAAACATCTCCACAAACTTTTATATTACCCCAAGTGTCATAAAGCATCGTGTTAGGTTTATAATCCTTACTACTTAACTTTATATCTATATAATAAACACCCTTCGTACATTGCTTTACCTCGTATTCAGTTCCGTTAACTGAACAAGTTGGCATCTCATCTAGATTAAAGAGAGAGCCGCCAGCATTACAATAAAGATATAGTTTGTTTTCCTTGTCTAATGCGAAATTGCTTCTATCATCATCAATCACATCATTATACTGCGTTTCGACAAATGGCTCAAAGAATGACGGTGTTTTATGAGTCATAAAGCCAACATAGTTTTCCTTATCGTCTTCTGTTAACTCTAACATTGGAGAATAAGCAATTCCTATACCATAGTTTTTAAGTTCACCAGTAATGAATTTATTCATTACATCTGTAATGTCAAACTCTATGCTTTCATTGCCTATATCGAAATGTTGCCTACCAATGATAATTTCACTTCCTTCTTCTGAAGACCATTTATCATATTCCTTAGAAAGATGCTCATTTGTGTAAACACCCTCTTCATCCCATTTAATACCATTTCTTGCTTGATACCAATTGCTACCATCATAAGATAATAGCTTATGTGAATCTACATTGATAGCGCCACATTTATCAGCATAATAACCTTGGTTGAAATAACTCTGGGCATAATCAAAACCTTTACCATTATCCCATTCTTTAGGAATTAAAAAGAAAATAAGGTCAAATGATGAAGCCCTAATCTTAACGTGGTCTGTAATCTGACTTGTTTCTCCACAATGCATTTGAGTAAAGTCTAAAGAGCCAGCGTTCGTGATTTTCAATGTATGCTTAAATTTTGATATATCTGGACACACTTTATCCTCCACTAATTCCTTTATCCTATTGTGGTCAAAGTAAACTAGCATTCTAGACAAAGAAGTGCCATAAACCAATTCAGCCACTGGATTTATTCCAACGTTTATGCTACTGCCTTTTATTATAGTATTAAACTTACTTATATATGTCTTTGTAACCATACTTACACATTTATAGCTATAAATATCTATTAAAAAGAAAAAAGAGGACTTGTTAGCCCTCTTATGTTATGCTTAAAGTATCTGACATTATGTTACCAAAATTCATACTATTCATTTGTTCTTGCGCAACACCATCTGGAGGCATATTCAACCAAGCGTGTTGGTGCTCATTAAATGCTGTCCTAATGCGCTCTAGATATTCTACCAAAACATCACCATATGGTACTGGGTGCAGCTTCATTCTTAATGCCTCCATCTCTTCCTCTTTAATCAGATGGTCTTGGTTTGTTATACTTCCACCAAAGTCCGTTCTCGTAATTCCATCGTGAGACATTATATTAACAGAGTCTCCTACGATGTTTACATAAGAAGTTCCATTCTTAGCAAATTTTAATTGTATATAAGAAGGGTTTACTGTATTGAATACAACATTACCCTTAAGTTCTGGAATATTTGTAGCAGGGCCCCTTATACCACACCTAATGTCAATTTCCCTATCCCTTAATAATATATCCTCAGATACTTTGCCAACAAGGGCTGTATCGCCAGATATATTAGGGAAAGCTCCTTTTGTGTCTTCAAAATTGTCTATTGTCTCTTGAAGGTTTGCATCCGTTCCATCTAACGCTGCTGTTGCTGGACCTCTACCATACAAATGCTTATCACTGCCATAACCTTGTGGCTGAGAAATTATCGGGCCTATATAATATCTTTGACTCTCTATATTTCCAACCTCTGACGATATTACAAAAACAGCATCACCTTCGTTAATAGGCGATTGGATGTATTTTGGTAACAGCGGAAAAGCATTACACTCTTCTCTAGGTTCAATACCGTCTTGTGGAAGAAGAACTTTTATTCTTCCAGCCTTATATGGGTCTTTAACAGAAAGTACTTGGCCTTGTTTGATTACAAAAACACCCATTAGATTTTACCTTTTGTTCTCTTTTCTAGAATAGACCTTGCTTCATTATAATCATCATCTAGCTTGTCCATTCTTTCAACATTATCTTTAACTTTTTTTCTTAATGCTTCATATTCGTCTTCCATTTCTTTCATTTTAATACGAATCTCTGCATTCGACATAATTGAATAATCCATAACATTTATTGTTTTAAATACCTCTGCTCGTAATCCTTGGAGCATTAACATTATAACCTCGTACTGGAACTGGTCCAGCTGGAGTATTAACCGTACCAGCAAAGCTTATACTTCCAGGTATACAAGACCCATCTATACAATAATCCTCTCGCAATGCTCGAAACACTTCTGATATAATTGCGTGAACCAATATATTTGTTTTGTTAGGGGTTCCATCTCTACCATCTTCGGTAGGTATACCTCGTTTACCTAATCTTTCAATTATTTTAGCAGTTGACATAATAACTGATAATCCAGGCCTCTTTGCAAAAGAACAAGCAATTAATATAGGATTCATATTTATCGCTGGCTTTCTTAACGCAGCCGAATATACTTGTTCTATCTTATTTACTATTGATTGTACATTCATTTTTTTTAACACTCCTCTTTTTGTGGTTCAATTTGTTCGTCTATGTCAGCATAGTCAACATCATCAAGTTCAGTTTCTAGATTCTTACCCTTAAATCTTCCAAATATGTCACAATACTTTAAAAACAACCTTAATTGTGATAAGTAAAATTCTAATTGTTCTGCTGCAATTGACTCTGCAATATCACCAATAAGCGATGAAATTCTCTTAAGCACCTCTTCAAGTTGTAGTTGTTGTATTGTATTAACCAATTCCTTAACAATATTAAGGATTAAGTTCATTAACGACTTAAGAATATCCTCGAATGACATTTTGTCATCATCGCCACCCATCATTTGCTTGTTTATAACAAATAACAGCATAACCTTTGGTGTTAATAAAGCCTCAATAAGAATTGAAGCAAGTATTCTAATTAAGTTCTGTATAAAGTTCAACTTAACACTATACTTATCCTCTGGTAACACCTCTTCTGTTATTGCAGCAGATGCTTGAGTTAATGCCCTATATAGTACATCTCTATTTTCCTCTAATGTTGCGTTATCATTAAACCCATCTAATAAAGACATTATAGACTCTGGGTCTAAAACCGTTGCCTTGTTCTGTGAATCTTGGAATGGGTAAAGGTTTGCTCTTTTTTCTTCTGACTGTCTGAGCATTGCATCATATTGCTCATTTGAAAATGTAAAGAAGCAATCAGCAACTTCTGACGTTGTTTGTTCTATCATCCTTTTTACAATCTCAGCAATCCTCATTTGGTATGGCGTCTCGTATTTTCTATATGAAGCGCCAACACTTATGCTTATATTAGCAAGAGCCATTAACAACTGCCTAGCAACCGTTTCGGCATCATACAACTTCATACCCATTACGAAGTCGTAGTTGAATTCGTAGACGGTAAGGCCTGGATAACATTCGTGAAGAGTTGCAGCTAACGCAAAGCTTTGTTTTCTAGCCAACCAATACTCTTTTGTTTGACTATCGACGTAAAGTATATTACTTGGCCTATCTGATGATATTGGATAAACATAATACTTGTATACTGTTGGTTTTATACTAGCATTTGCCAAAGCAAGCTCATCTGTTACTTCAAAATCCTCAATTTCAATATTTCCGTAATCCTTATAATACGAAGTCTCTGCCTTTGCTTGTAAGGGAGTTATCTTTTCAAAAAACTTAGCTTTAACGGTATATTTTCCTTTCCTATCTGGTTCTCCATATGCATCAAACAATATCCTAATTGGTAATAAAGATATTCTATTCTTTCCTATTACATCATTAACCTTTATTAAGTCTTCATCCCAAGGAATAAAAACAAATGGTCTAGGCATAATTTGCAGATTGAATGTGCCACAAGTTAAATCTCCAAATTCACTTGTGTCGTTACCAATATAGCGCAAATTAAATAATGAAAACTCTTTAGAATAATCCCTAGTTTGCCATTTATAAGGTTCTGTTTTTGGGTTTAAAAATGAAAAATATAAAGAACGATTAACGTACCAATTTGCACTTCTGTAATCGCACGATACTGGTACAAACGTATAACTATACTTCTCTGGCATTGAAGCTGTACACTCTACTTGACTCATAGCAGATGTTGGAATATTAGTGCCTCCACTATTAAACAATGGATTATCACCATCATCAATTTCCCAATCACTTGCTTTAGGCTGAATTTTCTCACTATGCGTTTTTAAGCATAATGACATAACGGTACTAGTTGCAACCTCAGTTTTATCGTCAAAAAGATTTTGTACAAGAGTATTACCAGCAATAAACGGTTTACCATATTTATCGCTTATAATATTCACAGAACCTTCTAATTCACATAATACGCTACTATTGTCAGAATAGTCTAATGTACGATGCCCACTAACACCAAATGTTGGCGAAGTACCGCTTAAGGTATCTTTAACGCCACCTTTTATTTGTTTTGGCATAGGAAACTTGGCCTTGTGTGAGACGAACCATAAAAAAGCATTAAAGTCTTTAGCCCTCGCCAATTCCCACACAGTATCAATTTCACTACAGTCTTCTATTCTATCAGCATTAATGTTATTATACTCACAATATTGTATTGCAGATGCAAAAGAGTAAAAATCTTGCTGAATTTGACTATCCATTCCTCTAGCATATAGTTTATAACTCTTTTTTGTACCAAAATAGTAATTTTCTCCAAGCCTAGACATTGGAGAAATATTAAGCATATTAGAGAAATCTATTTTTGTAGCTGGAATAAAAAATCCCCTCATACTATTGTTATAATCCTCTGACTCAACAATATCTTGGGTTGGAGATAACGTATTTAGATACTTTCTGTATTTCTCTGGTATTCTTGGGTCATTGCTACAATCAATATTTGCCTTAAGAGTAGATAGTATAACACCTTTAACCGCCAACTCTACTGCTGGTAGCTCATAAATAATATAATTCGTTAGCCATTGCACAATTTCATCATAAGTCATAAACTTCTGAAGGAGTGCAAGAAGGAAATCAAATGGATTAATAGTAATATTCCTCTTATATGATGCTGGCGCACCAGGAAAATTAATATCATCAAAAACTTCATTAATATCATCAAAAACTTCGGATAGACTTCTTCCTCCACCCTTTTCCCTTATGATAGCCTTTATTGCATCAATTATCGAAAGGCATTCCCTTATACTATCTCGTATCTTAGCCATTAGTCAGTTTTTGTAATATCTATAATCTCTTTTTTCTCAGTATCTTTTACGCTACTGTTAACCATCTCTCTAATTTTCTTAAAGTCGATGGAAACGTTTTTCATTGCATTTGTGTCGTTAAGAGTTGAATCTACATCTCCGTTATGCTTCAATATTTCAGACAATAACTTTGCAATTTCCAATTTTTTTGAAATTGCTTTATCCTTAATAGAAAGATAGTCGTTAATCGCCTTTGCATACTTCTGCTTAGCATCCATAATCTCATCTTGCAAGTTTGTTGAATTTGCAAGCTTATTAATTTCATTTTGAGCTTGCACAAGCTGCTCATCTGCTAGCATATATGTAATTTGAAGCAAATCTCGAATATTATCAACTGAATTGACAGTAACTTTATATTTAGCCATTAATTAATGTTTAACTATAAATATTATATTTAAGATTTTATTGCTCATCTATGGCGCGTTCCTTGATTGCTAAATATGCGTCTTTGTATTTACGCATACTTTTTCTGATTTCTTTTGTGGATAAATACGTTGTTTCTTTTAGGTATAACAATATTGAACTCTTATTAAACTTATCACTTCCCATCCTAGCAAATAATTCTTCCCAATTATTCATCAATGAAACAAGGGCTTCGCCAACCTTAACTTCATTTTGACTTAGCTTTTCTCCACTACTCATAATCTTTTGTATGGCGTCACTAGTTTCATTAATAATCTCTTGTAAGAACGTCAAGCCACCATTATTATCCTCATACGAATAATTTCCATCTTCTCGTAAATCATTCAACATATAATCGTATGACACGTTCCTTTTTTGATTTTTGTCATACTTATTAATTTTAAGAATTAAATAGTTTTTACATATTGTTCCACAATAAGAATATGCCTTATAACCAGAGTTTGGATTAAAATGGTCTATCTTAGACATAAGAAATGAAATCGTGTCATCAAATGTCTCCGCAAAATCCTCATCTGGCAAATAAAGCTTGTATCTTCTTATGATACTTTCAATCATTTTCGTAAATGCAGGCAATAAATACGTGTTGAATATATACTCCTTCTTTTCTTGGTCGGTTTCTTGTATATATTCAACAACAGCGTTTTCTTCGGTTTCATAAAAATAGCCCCTTCTCTCATTTTTGGGCTTTCTTCCTCTTTTTGCCATTATCGTTTGTTTGTACTTTTTAATAAAACATTGCACAGACATACCGACTTAACAAAAAGTCCTTTCCTACACGTCCCTACTTAAAGCGACCTTGGTGTTGTCAGATAGTGCAAAAGAGGAGGGTTTAATCGTCCTCCTCTTCTTCAGGATTATATTCTTTTTTTCTATCTTGTGTAAAGAAGCACTCTTTACGAGCAAGTGAAAGCCAAAATCTACTTTCCTTCTCGTCTAGCGTTTCTCTATAGTTTTCGAAAAGAGAACCCTTTCGTCCAATGTTGTGCTGATATCCAATCTTAGGTATTACAAATACCTTTTTCCCCTTATTGGTTAACCTAAGTAAAAACTCATACCAAAAGCTCAACTTAATGGATGGCTTCAACTTACCAACAGTGTTAAAATCATCTTTATTAAAAACGCCACCCGTCATATAAAAATCAAAAAATTGTTGCAAACAATCATTGTCAATATATCCAATTTCATTTGAGAATGATGAAGCCCAAACTGCTTCATTACCATATCCAACAAATGTATCTGACTCAAAATCAACTAAATCGTTTAATGGCAAGAAAACACTAACCTCTGGCTTATAATCCATATACGTCTTTACATTGTTAAACCATATAGGACTATATTCATCATCAAACTCAAGTATAGAAAAATACTTTTGCTCTACATTTTCAACGCCATTATTAACCAATGTAGAGAAATCTCCATTGTCATCTTTAGACGTAACAATAAGTTCCAATCCATTTGGGGCTTTAGAAGAATAGTCTGCCAACTTTGGAGCAACTTCAGATGTGGTTGACAAAATAACCTTCATTCCGCTAGGTACGCTCTCTAGCGCTCTAGTAAGTAGCTTCTCTGTTTCCTCATCAAACTTATGAATGGGAACAATAATATCAATATCGTACTTTACTGTAGTTTTCTTTGCCATTATTTATTCTTTATTAGTACAATCATTCATTTTTTCGACAAGGTAGTTTCTTAGTCTATCAACCTTTGAAAGTTTGGCCCTTGTATCATCACCTAAATTCTCATTCAAAAATTCAGTATTAACATATACCCTAGAAAGGCAATATAAGAATGAAATCATTGAAACTGTACGATTACATTCATACACCCTTCTTACGACTGGAAGTAACAATTCCAACAATACATCCTTGACATCATTGTCATTTTCTCCGCTAAGAATTCCTAATTCCTCAAGGCATAACATTCTAACCATTTGAGTTACTTCCTTATCATCCATATCCTTCAACTTGCAATATAATGCATCATACAAGTCAGCAAGATACTTTTTATCATCTTCAGAGACGTTAGTCAAACACTCTTGCTCTTCCCATCGTTCAATAACCGAAACACTATCATTTACTTTCCTCATTCTTCTGCGCCTTTACTTGTGTTATTAACTCTTGCATTTCTGCCTTTCTCTCAGTGAGAACCTTGTTCAAATAGTCACTCATTTCAAGCTTTGTGTTTTCATATGAATACAACTCATTAGGCTTACTTGACTCCTCATAATACTTTTGTGGAATTGAATCAGTAATCCAAGACCTTACAACACTAGCAATAATCCTATGAACCTCGTGGAATGTATCAAACCATATACAAGAATCATTAAGCTTGTCCTCGTTCTCAACCTCCATCCATTTCTGTGTTAAATCAGTTGTCTTGGCAATAACAATAGAACCACTCTTCATCGCTTCTAGTGCGCTATACCCAAATGATGTTGGAGAATCTACCCATACTGTTGCAATTCCTTCTCTAAGTAGTTGTGCAAACGTCTCTTGTGGGAAGCCCCTTAAATCACGGAATGAAACCCATTTGAACATTGGGTACTTCCAATAAAATGGCTTAATAATCTTATTAATATCATCTATGTTCTTGGAAACAATATTGACAATAAGCTTCTTTGGTTCCTTTGTTTCTCCGAATATCTTATGAATATATGGATGAATTACCGTAGTCTTAACATATGGGAAAATCTCATTTAAAAGTCTTGCGTTAATTTCAGTATTAGCAATTGCTTCCATTATACCAAAATTTCCCCATTGTGCTGCTATAGGAGTTTGTTCTAAAATAAAATCATAATTCTGCATAATAGCAATCCTTTTACAAGGAAGCTTCTTAGTTTGAATCATAATATTTGCAAAAATCTCTGGAATAAATAGCAAGTCGCTTGGTGAAACACCAACATCTTCATTCATAATATTGTCGTGTGGCAATGAAGAATATTCTTCGCCTAGCCATTCTCCGACACCTACAAATTCATCTTCTTCACCTTCACTAGCTTGATATAACATATGCACATCATATCCTAGCTCCTTTGTAATAAGAGCAAGGTTGTAAATATACTGTAAAGAGCCACTAGGCGTACCCTTTGTATCTATTACAAAGAAATATACAGTATTTTCCTTTTTATCAATCTTTGATATTTCAGATTGAATTCTACCAATAACCTCTTCGTGTTTGTCAGTCATCGTGTTTATTTCTCTTCTATTAGTTTATAATCCAAAAGTGTGTTTATAACGGTTAATTCACCGAACGTAACCTCACCATTTTCTCCTCCTGCTTCAACAAGTATTGAAAGAAGAGTCTTGAATAAATCATACTTAATTGTTGAAATAGATGTGTTAAAGTCATTTTTGCTTTCTCTAACTACTTTAGCACCTATATCACCACCTTCATACGACTCTGTAATTTCAGTATTAACTTCTCTAGGAACATTAAAAACAAAGTTCATAACATTCTCTAAATTTATTTTATAGCCTAATTCTTGAACTTTATTTTCTTTACCCATTCTTAACTCTCCTTAACATTCTGTTAAACCAATTATTCTTAACAATTGGTTTTTCTTCTATTAATTTCTTTATCATTTCGAAATTTTTAGTTATTGCATCAAAATCCTTAACAGTGATATGAACATCACACTCTAGCGACTTATTCTCACTGTTTTCTACTAAAATACAAAATTTACCATTTGGGCGACTTTCAATAACTTCCTTGTTGTTTGTTATCACTATATCAGCAATATTCCAAATATCCCTAGCATCTTTTGGAAAACGCATCTCACGAACTCTACACCCAGTTTTACTCAAGAAAAAATAAGTAGATTGTATTGTAAGAGCATTCTCTTTTGGGCTAAAGAAGAATACCTCAACTTCGCTTCCGTAAGCATTATTTAACTCATCTAGCCAATCATTAAATCTTACTAATAAATCTTTCTTACACTCCTTAGCACAACCATATAATTCATATGGATAGTCAATGTACATAAAGTCGTACTTCTTTTTCTTTGAGCCAAAATCAAGGTGGTCTGCAAGGTTGAACACATTCATATCAACCCCTTCGTCATCAAACTCTTTATTTATATCCTTAACGTAATACTTCAGAATCTGCTTGTTAATATCTCTGATTATTCCATTAAGTTCTATCCCAATTCTAACCATCTTTGTTATTTCTTTATTAAAATATAATCATTTTTCGTCCGAAGTCAACATCTCTTGCCAACATTTTTCGCAAAGAACCTTACCATTGGATTCTATCGATGCCTCTGCAATCCATTTGTTTACTTCGCATCCGCAACTAGCACAAATATATTTTTCTTTTGAAATTTCATCTATACTATTTTTTTGAACTTTCGCTTCTTTGTTTTTGTACTTCTCATCTAGTTCATTGACCTTGAATTTTGCTATTAAATCTTCCCTCACATATTTCCCTATTTTATACTTAGCTACAAACTCGTTCTCACTTTCTTTTATGTATTCACAATGTAAATCTTGAAGTATATATGAAACATAATTCTTCTCTTCGATAACCTTATAGGTCACAAATGAAACAATTGAAACTAAATCGAATATTCCATTATTCCTAGTATCCTCTATACACTTTTTTATTTCATTTATAAAAGCCTTTGTGTCTGGTTTTCTAAAATATGGTTCTTTTGGAAATTTTAATAAAAGGTAATCTTCTTTTCCATAACCCAAGCTAATATTGAATGAGGTACAATATTTTTCAATTTTAAACCTTGTTATGTCATTGTACACAATATTAATAGTATATTTAGTCTCAAGATATTCATCGGTATCAACTCTCTTTAATTCACTATAGGTATCTGAACATATCTGTTCGTTTGGCATACCAAATTTTATTTTGCCTTCAAACTTCTTAATACCTTTACCCTTAATTGCAATACCATCTCCTAAGTAATTATAAGACCTTGACTCTTCAGAAACTTTATAGTCTCTATATCTCATATCGGCAACTTCTTTGGTTACTTCGCCTTTTAACATTGCCTTACTTAATCTTTCATCCTCGATATGCTTTTCAATCCCAAAGCCAAGTCCATCCAACCCTTCTTTTGAAGGCGACATTATTTCTCCTCCCTTCATAGCAAATGGAAGAGAATAAATGACCCTATAGAAGTAATTCTTAATTTTCCCCAAAAACTTCATCGTATAGCTCGTTTAAAACGTAATCCTCTTGTACCTTCTTGAAGTAACTTAGAATCTTATCTACTTTTTTCTTATTGCCAACCAATTCTGCCTCTTCTTGGGTAAGTTTCGTAAAACTTGTCCCATTGATTATTTTCTGAATAGTTGTATT
>Ga0310691_10003660_pt1 | contig 18153 bp, 16 predicted proteins | sample 176DNAGHGlowgp2_FD_203887 | JGI IMG/M metagenome (GOLD analysis project Ga0310691, IMG submission 203887) | Sheep rumen microbial communities from Palmerston North, Manawatu-Wanganui, New Zealand - 1766 DNA GHGlow gp2 (v2) (version 2) | ecosystem: Host-associated > Mammals > Digestive system >...
GATGTAATAGTAATTCATCTTTCTTTTTCCTGGTCCATCCAGTCCATTTGAGATTCTCAGTCGTGAGTTTCTCAGATTTTATGTGTTCTTCCTGTATAGAAAAGAATTCTTTCAGTTACAGTAGTCTTTCAGGCATCGATGTGTGCCATGATACCTAGGTTTCTCACTTTTTCAAGCGGTGTAATGTCTGCCATAGTTTTAAAATTTAAAGATAATAAAATTTATCGCAATCATTTATACAAATGTTCCTTTCGTTTTCAAGTTGAAAATTTACACCTTAATTTATATCCACAATTTCAATTCAATCATAATAATATTTCAAAATCTGATCATAAGTCATTCATTGCTGTGCAAATCGTTCAGCTCATTTTCATGCTAATCCTACTCCATGTCCTGCAAAATCACTACAGGAGTTGAAGTCATAAACGGATTTTAAATATGGTGTATCATTCCATCATCGTTTTTCCTCTGCAGATAATGTAAATCCAGGAGAACAATTGAAATACGGCAAAATTGGTAAATATCAATTATACATTACAATCTGATTTTTTGTCGCATTTAATGCTTGATACCATTTTGTTAAAGTTTTTTCCAATCAAGCTCATACATATTTCTGGAAAAAATCTGGATCATCTATCGCAGTATAGTTTGCATCAGGTGAAATACTAGGATGTATGTTTCATTTGTTCATATAAAACAATGCATAATTTTTGGAAATCATAGCCATCACTTTATTCTTTTCCAAGGTTTCCGTATCGTTTGTTTCCACAATTCATTTCATATATTCAGAGAATGGGAGAGTGTTGACTACGATAAAGTCAGATTTTTGTTCTCCATTTTTCAGTGGATATGTTCATTTTTCAAAATATAGGCTACCTTTAAAGCTATTCCAAGGGATTCACAGATAAGACTTACGATTATAGTTCGTAATCTTTACACTTCAATCAGTGACTGAAGATTTAACTGAAACTTGGTTTGCAGACAAAGTATAGTTGGAATTGACTTGTATTTTATTGGCTAGGAAAGTTAGAGTTGCTCATGATCGAGAATAATTTACACCATCAATATTAAATATGCAGTTTCCATCGCATACAATCTGAAAACTATCATAATCCTTGGTAAGCTCATACAGTAGGACTGAAATGTTCTGATTCATTAGATTTTTTACATCAGTTATTGAATATTTTTTTGAAATTTTATTTGTAAAATGTGTAGCTTTTGCTAGGTTTCATTTATAATTTTTCTTGGCTATCTGAGCGGCATTTTGAAGTACTTGAGGATTCCTTTTTAATAATTCAGATAGATTTTTTGAAAAATCTGACTTATTAACAGTGTTTGATGTCGTTTTTGATGCAGTTTTTTGAGTGTTTGAAGCAGTATTTTTGGTTTGAGGAGTATTTTTAGTCTGTAAAGTGCTTTTGTTTTGTACATTAGATTTCTTTAATTCATTAGCCCAACTAGAAGGCAAGTCAGCATTTCAAATTATTTCATTCTTCATTCTACGTAAAACTTCACTCCTAATCTGTGGAAGGTATTTATATAAATTAGCACCAGGACATGCAGTACTTTTTACATTTTTGTGTCACATAATATTCGGATTTTTTGTCGCTACAACATATGGTTCTTTTTCTGTATTTGTTGAAAATGTATATGTATATCCCATTGGATCTATGTGGTAGTACCTCGCAATAGCAGTTGTTAAATTTACCAAAGATTTCATTTGCTCAACAGTAGGAGTATCGTTTTGAAAATTTCACATCAATGCTATTCATATTGAGGCTACATTGTTGCTAGATGCATGCATTCATACAGCTCATTGACCACCTGCACGTCATTCGTAGATATTTCACATTTGATCAATTAGGAAATTATATCAAATATCTCAAAAATTACGGTTAATCGTATGATATTTATAAATTTGTTGAATATCCTTTTTTACATCTTCCATCGTTCGATTAGCACCATAATCTTTTGCTGTATGATGAATTATTATTTTATTTTTATGATAGTTATAATAGTCAGGATAAATTAGATAATGATTTCAAAACATTGGATTGGATCATTCATATTTTCGCTCAAATGGAAAATTTTTTGTCATCCAAGCATTACGAATCTTTGAAATATTTTCCGCTTTAATTTGTTCTTCCGTCTTTTCTCCAGTCGAAGAAGTTTTAGTAGGTCTAGGAGTGCTACGGAATCTAATAGTTTCGTCAGCTCACCACTGTGCACGAGAAATTATAGTTACTCACGGCAAATCTCGACTACCAGCATTTGATATATTTCAGGCGATTATTCATATAAATAATAAACCAAAAAGTCAGATTTTTTTATATAGGTTCATATGTTCATATCTGTATATTATAAAATAACCCAATAACTTGCACAAAATACTTATAGAGTTTTTTCATAAAAAATCAAATAAATGAAAGATGAGAGAACTAAATTTCTCATTTTAATGTGGTTGCTATTCTGGGATGGTAACTTGAGAATCTTGTGTGTTTTTTTACCTATCACAAAAAATCTTTATTAAGTTAACTTACACCGTTTAGCACAGCTGGACAGGTATTAGCTTATATGATAATAGATTGACTTTTTATTGTATATCTCAACTGTCATTCTGAGTAGGAATATAATGACGACATGTTATACCCAAGATCCTTCACATTCGTTCAGGATGACAAAACATTGACTTTTGTTATTTTATCTGTATACTTAGCAAAAGAATAACAAAAAATAAATATTATGAAAAAAATTATTATTAGAAACTTCATAGTATATGTGTTACTTGGAGTTATTAGTGCGAGTTTGGTTTTGACCATTTTCGTTTCGTTGTGGTTTGCATTATTGATTTTTGTCTCTTTCTTCCTACTGGATGCATTCGATTCTATGCTAGAATGGCGACTAAAAAGAGCTACAACAACTACAATAAAACCACTAATATGGGTGTATCTTGTAGTATTAGTAGCATGTATGGTTGCTTTTTATAGTGAAGCACAGTACCTTGAAGAGACTCCTTCAATAAAAGAGCATCCATGTGCCCTGGGATTAATAATTTATCTAGGATCTCTTACTATCTTTACGTTTCGTTATCTGTTAATGTTAGCGAAAATCTGCCGCAAAAAATGTATAGTGAATGATACTAGCGATTGAATTCAGTCGCTAGTTTTTTTATTCAAAGATATTTGTTCAAAATGACAATTTCTTGACATCCTATTATATATTTCAACTGTCATTCTGAGTAGGAATATAATGACGACGAAGAATCTTATGCATTATACCTAAGATCCTTCACTTTCGTTCAGGATGACAAAATGTTGACATCCAATGGTATTTTTTTATTCTATACAATGTATTTAGTTTCTAATCATTTATAGAAATGAAAATTTTATGAAGTTTTAACACAAAACTTGATGAACATGAATTATATGATGCGATTCAAAAACAATGACAGTGAAATGCAATAATGATGAAGAAACACCGAATATATTTACTCCGTCCAATGTTATGGATGCTTTTCGCATTTATAGCATTCTGACTTTTAATCCGATTTGCATACGAACAATTCTATAATAGTCAGTATATTACTATCTTCTGGTGATTAACGATTTCTTATTCTTTAGTTACATGTGTATGGTGTATACACAGTCTAAAAATGATTATAGATGATATTCGTGGTCAGATTTATAATAAAAAATGATATATAGATACTATAGATGAAAGTGAATTTAAGGATGGTAGATATGAAACATTTCTGAAACATAGTTTTATCTCTATGTGATTGCAGATAATATTAATGATTATTAATTCGCTGGTCTCTTTTTTCGCAGAAGTGGATTCAACATCAGATATTTTATTAAATATTGTGTGAGTTATTGTGAATATTTGATTTCTATTTCTACTATACAAAGTCGTGGATAGGATTATCGACTATGAAATGGACTTTAATATATTCTCAACAGATCAATTTATAATGTTTCGTCAGCATTGATTTTTTAAGACTGAGAGTATGAATGTAGCAACCTCAACTATAAAAATAGTAAATGAATCAAAAAGCTGATTTTGGTGATCTCTATTCAATTATTGAAAAGTGTCTATCCATCCTGAATGAAACTTATCAGATACATCTAAAGCGATTGAATTATTTTTTGTACCTATGCCAAAATCATTAGCAAAAAAATTGAATGAATTCATAGAAAAGTCCAAAGAGTGACTGAACGTTTCTCTTTTAGCATAGATACACTAAAATTTTTCAGGCAATTTTTTTGAAATTTTATGGTCAGGGAATATCCATTTCAAAAATAATTTACGGTGAATATCGCTAGGTCCGTATTTTTCTAGTAATTCTTTGTGCTCTTTGGTTCCATATCATTTATGTTTTGCAAAATTATATTTGTCATACTTTCTAGGTAATGACTCCATAATACGGTCACGAGAAACTTTGGCAATTATTGAAGCCATTCAGATTTCTTTAATTTTTGCATCTCAAGAAACTATAGTTTCAATCTCCCAGAAAGGAAACATTTTCTTCAGTCAAAAATCACGATTTCCATCCAGTATTAGTTTAATCTTTATTCAATTTGAATTTAACTCTAAAAAATAATTCAGAATATCGCTATATTTCAGATTTTGCTTTAATTTAGTAGAAAGAGGAGAGGGTAAATCATACTTGAACTGATTTGGAAATAATTGGCTAAAAATTTGAATCATTCATCTGAGAATTGCTAGATGTAGGGCATTACTCATCCCATGTTTATCTATTTCAGCAGCTGACATTCGAGCAGGGGAGTAAATGATTTTTCATTCAGATTTCAATTTCTCTATATATCCAAAAAGTTCCTCTCTCTTAGATTCAGAGATTTGTTTGCTATCACAGAAGGGGAGTAATTCTTTTTTTGAGAGTTTAGCTCTAGGGCAGACCAGTCATACAAAAAGAGGACCTGCCAATGGTCATCTTCCGGCCTCATCGAAATATATAGTATAGGTTTGATTTTTCATAAAATTAAATTTATAGTTTATCGCATTTTTTTCAAATGATTTCATTTATTGATTTAGATAATTTTCATTATTAAATAAGAAAATAGTAGTAAAAACTTGCATTTCTAAGAAAAAAGATTATACTATAAACGTGAAAAAAATAAAAAATAAAGATTTTTCACGTTACAGATTTATATAAAAAACAAAGTAATGGCATTTAATAACGATATAAAATCAAGAATTTATAAACAATTCTCTCTTTACAAAAAATTAGAAAAAAAGAATAAAAAAGCTTTACAAGAAATCAGTATTTCTGAAGTGGCTGAAATGGTTTATAATTCAAATGCTATTGAAAATTCAACATTAACACTAGAGGAAACCACTGATATCATATTTTTTGATAAGATAAAAAAAGATCATGATGTGCGTGAGGTTTATGAAGCAAAAAATTTAGTAAATGTAATTTGAACATTACAAAATAAACCAAGAGAAAAATTATCTGTAGAGATGATACTAAAATTGCATAAAATCCTATTATCGTGAATAAATGATCATATAGCATGACGTTTTAGATGCTGAGACGAATGGGTACACGTATGATCCCATATTTGAGCCAATCCTACCTTCGTAAATTGATTGGTATACGACTTGGTGGATAAATATAATAAGGACAAAAATTATTTTTTGGACAAAATAGCACATTTTCATGCTGAATTTGAAATACTACATCCATTTTTGGATGGAAACTGAAGAATATGAAGAGTTCTGATAAACAAAGAACTTATGGATTTCGGCTATCCTCCAATAATTATTCCAAATAAGAATAAAGGCAATGACTATTATCCTCTTTTCGATAAATATTTAAAGACAAACGATTACAAATGATTTTCAGATTTCTTTGCCCTATTATTATTAGAATCACTAAATAAAAGAATTGAAATGCTAACAGCCAAAAGAATAATAACATTGAATGAATGGGCAAAAATGAATAATAAGAATATTAACGCATATCTAAACAAAGCTAAAAGACAGACAATTCCAGCCTTTAGAAAAGAGTGAAAATGGATGATTGCTGAAGAATTTGGAGGATAATTACATTCTTGTCATAAATAAAAAAGCTCTTGCAATTCTGATTTCCATAGATATAAAGGAATTGCCAAATCATTAATACAATCCGACAAATTTAATTTTGTTGGATTTTTTGTAAGATGAGAAAGATACTAGTAACATGATGAGCATGATTTACATGATCTCACCTATGTAAAAAATTACTTAATGAATGAAATGAAGTAATCTGCTTAGACAACTTATTATTCAATATCATTAAAAAACTTTCTAACTTTTTATTAAAAAACAAAAATTGTCTATTTTATAAAACACTCAAAAGTAATGATAAAAAAAAGATTACTCACTAATGAAAAAGAATTTTGAAAATGAATACTATCATTTTTGTTAAATCCAAGTTATATTATTAGAAAATTGTTATATAAAGCTATTTATAACAATTCACAAAATATAAAAGGAGTAGTTTTAGATTTCTGATGCTGAGAAAAACCGTATAAAGACTTATTCAAATACAAAAAATACATATGAGTAGATTATAAATCTTCTGGACATGATAATACTAGGAATGACATTGATATTTATTGGGATTGAAAAAAAATTCCTGTGGATAATGAATTATTTGATAGTTTTATTTGTACAGAAGTTTTAGAGCATGTTTTTGATATTGATACTACTTTAAACGAAATTTATAGAGTATTAAAAAAATGAGGAAAATGAATCATTACAATACCTTTCTTTGTTTGAGAACATGAAATTCCTTATGATTTTGCAAGATACACATATTTTGCCATAGAAGACATTTTGGAAAAACATAAATTTAAAATATTAAAGCATGAAAGATTATGAAATTCATACTTAACACTATTACAACTTAACCGCCTTTATATTTCACAAATAATATATTGAGTAAATAATAAGTATTTAATTATTTTGTTAAATATTTTATTATGATTCCCAGCTCAAATTATTATAAATCTACTTTCATTGTTAGATTTATCAAAAAATCAAAACATATATTTAAACAACATTTTAGTTGTAGAAAAAATATAAATTTTATCATAAATTATCTAAATCATGAAAATATTTATTATTCATAATTGAAGACAGGAATATTTGTTATGGTGCGTTAAACAATTATTAAAATATAACGATGCCAAAGATATAGTATTTTTAACAGATAATAAGGACTTAACTAAAAAATACATCTGAGAAGATGGCATTACTTATGAAAATATTTCAGATTATTCTAAATCTGCAAATGAATTTGCAAAATATTATCAGCATAGGAGCTATAACAAACCTCAATATGAGCTATTTTGTTTTCAAAGATGGCTTGTAATAAATGATTATGTAAATGAACATGATATAAAAGTTTTTTGTCATATAGATTCTGATGTCCTCCTATTTTGTAATGCTGAGAAATATTATGAAAAGAATTTAAGTTGATATGATTTTTGTTATAACTGATTTTGTTGACATACATCTTTCATATCTAGGAGATGAATCAATGAATTTTCTGATTTTTTAATAAAAAAATATAAGAATGATTTTCAATTACTTGAACCCTATTTTACATGAGAAAAGATATGTGCAGTAGATAGGAATAATTGATATATTTATTATGATAAAACAAATTGTGTAACAGATATGACATTATTTTATATTTTTACGAGAGAGTATTGTAAACAAAAAAGTAATTTAAGAATCAAAGATATTTGAATTATTATTAATCATTCAGTATTTGATCCTAGTATTAATTCATCTGATGGATTTCAATTCGCCTTTTGATTAAAGAGAATTAGGTGGAATGATATGCTTCCCTATTGTTATTTAAGTCATAAAAAATCGAAATGAAAGATTTTTTTCAACGCTCTACACTTTCAATGAGAAAGTAAGATTTTTATGAAAAAATATTTCGATAGAAAATTCTCGTTTAAATATTTTTTTCCGCAGCTAAGATATCGTATAAAGAAATGATTTATAGAATTTTGTGAAACTGTTTTTAGGATTTTATGAATTCATTCACTTATGAGAAATATTCGATTAAAAATTATTAGAAGATGAGTTGATCCAAAAAATAATAGTTAATTTCCTTTTTTTTAGATTTTAATTACTATTCAATGGTCGATTATTGACTAATAAGTATTGTATTGACTTTATACAATAAAGCTCCTTACATAGAAGAAACTTTATTTAGTATTTATAATCAGAGTTATAAAAATCGAGAATTGATAGTTGTTGATGATTGTAGTACAGATTGATCTTTCGAAATTGCTAAGTCTTTTTGTGAGAAATTAGGAATAATGGGTAAATGCAAATTTATTCAGAATGAAAAGAATTTACGAGTTGCTAAATCTTTTGAAAGTTGATTAAAAAGAGCTGAATGAAAACGAATTTCAATGTGTGATTGAGATGATATTCTTGTAAAAAATCATTTGGAAGAAAAAATAAAATTTTGTAAAAAATATAATTACGAATTTTGTTGTTGATGATGTATTGATGTTGATGAACATAACAATTTTATAGGTTTTTGGAACGAATGATTATTCTGAAAGATTCATAAGATATATTTAAAAAATAGGACATATAAAGAAACTCTTATATTACCAAATGCGATTTGAAGTGCTATATTTTTTAATAAGAGCATTAAAGACATCCTGCTGAAATATGGATTTCCTCATAATATTCCTCAAGATTTTTGGGTTGAGGTATGTACAAGTATTTTCAATATAAACATATGATATATTGATGTTTATCTATTTTATCATAGAAGATGTGATAGTTCTATATCAATGTATAAGTGAGGTCTATTACATTCATATGAAATATATTTTAAGTATAGAATAAATGTTGCTAAATATTTAATTGATAATTTGAATATAAATATTTATATGAAAAAACGGATAAAAGAGCGGAATTTAATTAATGACGAGTTTTACAAATACATAAAAAGTAACAACAGAATTTCTACAAAATTATTTCTTAATATAATAAAGAGAAATATATGATTTAAACATAAATTAATTTTATTGTACCAATATTTTAATACAATAGTGTTAAAAATAAAAAAGGAAGCATAATGTGGTAGTATTTATTCCAATGTTTTTATTAAATATTTTGCATTTTTTACTCGGTTAAATTTACCAGCATTTTTTGTTCATATATCTGAAATTTCTTTTCTATATTTAGAATCACTAATAATTTTTGATAGTAACTGAACAATATTTTTTTTATCTTCTAGATTGACTAATACATCCATATCTCAACATATTTCCCTAAATGGTCAAATATCTGAAGCTATCACTGAACATCCGCATGCCATAGCTTCTGGTATGGTTAATCAAAATCATTCTAATTTGGATAATGATATATAACATAATGCATTTGAATACCATTTCCTCAATTCATCATCTTCAATGAAATTTCTTTTTATAATCACAGAATCTTCTATTTTTAATTCCTTAACTTTATTATCAAAAATAACCTTATCTTCTTCTGTTCATGGTTTTCCTATTTTAACTAATTTTAATTCTGGATGTTGTTTGTGGACTTCTGAAAATACTTCTAATAATAAACTTGTATTTTTTCTTGGGGCTTCTGTTCATACATATAAAATGTATGGATATTCTGTAAAATGTTTTATAGGTTCTGGATAATAAATATCACTAATTCAATTATAGTTTACAAGGATTTTATCTTTGTTTACTCACAATTCTACTAATTGAGATTTAGTAAATTCAGATATAGCTATAAATAAATCGGTTGTCTTAAATATTAACTTTCAGACTATTGTTTTTCCCCGATAATCCTCTACATGATGAATAGTCATAACAATATATTTTCTCCAATAGATTAACCTTACGAATATTCAATATGGATTTTCTCGAGTAAAATATACTTTATCATATTTATAACATTTCTTCCATAACAATAATATATTTCTTATATAGTTTTTTATAACATTAAATATTCCTTTTCATTTTTCGTGTATTTCCAGGAAATCAAAAGGATGAGTAATCTTTTTCAGTTCTTTTTTTACGGAATTATCTACTATTCATATAGCATCATTTCTTTTTTGTGTAATATAAAGAATCTTTTTCATCAGATATTCCTTTAATTATAAATATTTATCTAATCTTTTTAGAAAATTAGCTACTCATTTATTTAAATTATCTACTTCTTTCTTATCGTTATAATTCCACACAAACGTTCCTCATTTGTGGATTCGCTCTCAATTTTGGATAAGTTCATAAGTCTGTATAAATTCATGATTAACATTTTTCCCATCTATACAAATATCGTATGATGTTTCCTTTTCTTCTCATTTTTTATTAATTCAAATAAGCTTTCTATCACAAAAATTTATTTTATTTTTTTTAAATTTCTTAAATATCAGTTTCCAATTTCCTCCTCATGTATCTAATGCATAAGGTTTAGGGAAAAATCATTTAGCAGTAAAAAAATTGAATTTCTTAAAAACTCAATATTTATAAAATGAAAATCCAGGTCGTAACATCCATTGATTTCCATAAATATATCATCTTCTATGTTTATCTACTAGATATCCATAAAAATCTTGATTTCAAAAATGGTCTAATATAGATGTATTTTTTATAGGAAAAATATCATGATCTAATAATCAAAAATATTTTGGTTTTCTTTTTTCTACATAGTTCCTATATAGATAATTTAAAGCTGCTCCATGTGAAAGTGAACAGAATAAAATATTTTCTGGTAATTTAATATATCATACTCCATATTTTACACAAAGTTTTTTTATTTTTTCTGATTTTTCTTTATCATTTGAATTATCTGCTATAATATGAAAATGTTCATCTTTTAAATATTTTTTTAATAATCTTATTTGATAATCTATTACTTCTACATTATTAAATGCTACTGTATAAATATCAAAATTTGATTTTTTCATATTAAATTCTTCAATTACAGGCTTTTTATAGTACCTTTTTGCCCATAATTTTCTCTTTATCATTAAATATGGATTATTGTATTTTATGAGATTTTTTACATCGAAAATAATTCATTTTATTCTTTTGTTCATCCTATTTCTCATAAATATTAAAAAATTCTTTAATATTATTTTCCCATTGAAATTGATTTTCTATAATCTCTTTATTCTTCTTTATCCGCTCATCTTTCTTTCATACTAACTTAATTCATTCTTCTAATCATCTCTTTATCTCTTCTAATGATGAATCTTTTAATACTATTGCATTTTCTCAATCTACTAATACATCAGTAGCTCATTCATTAGGTGTAGCTACAATTAAGCATCCAAAATACATTGCTTGTAATAACGTTGTAGCTAATCATCCTCATGGATTGGAAGTATGCATATGAATATCAAATTGTTTTTGATACGCCAAAGCTTCGAGAAATGGTTTTCATCATGTGAAATATACTTTATTCTCTTTATCTAATGATTTGAGATATTCTGAATCTTCTCAATCTCATACTACTACAATCTGAATTTTATTCTGCAATTCTTTACTTATCTCGTAATAAGCTTTGACCAAGCTCTCTACATTTTTTCGTTTATACAACCTTCATATAAATCATACAATTATCTTATCTTTATATTTCTTATGAAGATCCTCTACTTCTGGTAATTCCCTAGGGATATCTAGTCATCTGTATATTACTTGAACATCCTTTTTCCTTTTAAATTCTTTTTCAATAAATCTCTTACATGCATTAGAGATAGGTACTATAACATTAGCTTTTTTAAATACTCGTTTTCATATTATTCTATCATAAATGTATGCCACTTTGTTTGTAAATCAGCTACTTACTTGAATATAGTCACTTCAATGTTCTACATGAATTCGTTTTTTCTTCCATCTTCTTGCATACCATCCTCACAAAAATGTTGCAAGAAAAAATCTAGTATGAGTCTGAATTATATCAGGATTCCACTTTTTGACTTTTTTAATAACATTTCGATACTGTTTTGTTCGAAATTTCGGGACTGGATAATTTGGGATGATGTCAAAAGCGGGGATGACTAGTACTTTATATCAGTCCTTTTCATATTCATTAATTCATTTTTCTTGTCATACAGAAAATGTTACATTTATCACTTCTCCACATCATTCAGATACAAAATATTTAGAAAATTCTTCAGCAACTGTTTCCAGTCATCATTTATGTGGTGGAAAATACGGAAGAAATTGTACTACTTTCATATATCACTTATTGAGAGATAAATCTCCCACTCATCAGTCACTACCAAGATACAAAGATAGCTTACAATCATAGTCGCCAAACCATTATACAATCCCTTCTTTAGATTAGATTGCGATTGCAAGCTACCTTTATGTCTCAGTAAAAATTTTGCTTAAAACAAAAAGCACCCTAACAAGTGGTGCTTACAGATATACGACCAGTAGAATCTTTAAAATTCTTACCACAAGATATCTCCACTCACTAGAGTGCTAAATTATCTCATGATAAAAAAATCATTAGGAATTGGAGACTCCACTGGTCTTCGTTTCCATATATCTGTAAGCAATTATTAGAGTAGAAAATTCAGATGGGAAATCAAGTTAATTTAAAATTCTGTCATTCTGCACACAGCTTGTCCCGATAAATCGAGATGAAAATCCAGAAAAATCCATTTACAACCACTGGATCTTTCGCTATCGCTCAAGATGACATTTTTAATAAAAAATATTATTCTACCACTCTGTGAATTTCATCCAGAGTAGTTTCTCACTTCAAAACTTTTATAATTCAGTCTTCCATTAGCGTTATAAATCAGTTTTCACGTGCTTTACTCAAAATACTAGCTTCATTATCTCTATCGACAATGAGTTCTCTCATATTGTCAGTAATCTCAAGAACTTCTAATATAGCCAATCTTCATACATATCATGTTTCATTACACTTAGAACAACCTTTTGCATCAATGATAGTTCCATCAAATGTAGGTAAATTTGGAATATTGGCATCACTTAATCTCTTTAATGCTTGTTCTATCTCAGATTGCTCAGCATAATTTGCAGCTCTTTTAACTGCACAATTCGGACAAATTTTACGAACCAAACGCTGTCATAATACGAGCTGAATAGCTGGAGCCAATAAATATGGTTCCACTCACATTGAAAGTAGACGAGGGATAGATGCTATTGCAGAATTAGTATGTAACGTGGTAAAGACCAGATGTCCTGTTAGGGCAGCATTTACAGCAATATCAGCAGTTTCTTTAGATCTCGTCTCTCATACTAATATAATATCAGGATCATGACGCAAAATAGCTTTTAATCCAGTTTCATAGTCATAATTCTTAGCATAATTTATCTGAGATTGCTGAATTCATGGCATTTCATATTCGATAGGGTCTTCCAGTGTGATTATCTTGTTTTTTCAGCTATTTAAATAATTTAATATAGAATACAAAGTTGTAGTTTTTCATGATCATGTTGGTCATGTAACTATTATAATTCCTGTAGTTTTTGAAATATATTTTTTCAATAAATCATAATTTTTATCTGAAAATCAGATTTCTTCAAAAGTGGATATTCATTTCTCAGAATCTAAGAATCTGATAACAGTCGACTCAGAATTCATTCCAGGCATAAAGTTAACCCTGGCATCTACTTTCTTTTTTATTCATTGATGATTAGTTGCTTCAAAAGAAAATCTACCATCCTGTGGTATATAATCTATATTCATCTTTACTCATGAGATGAACTTCAATTTTTGTAGATATTTCCAAAAATCCTTAGAATCAAAACTAACAACATCCTGCAAAATTCAGTCTAAACGTAAACGAAGCACAATTTCTTTTCATTCTGGCTGAAAGTGAACATCAGAAGCTCATGATTGAAATCATAATCTAATCATCTCCATAATGAATTCTCACGGATCTAGCGAATTCTTTTTTTCAAAAAACTGTTTCATCAGCGTAATTGCAGAATCTCATTCAGCTTTTTCTCTTATTTCTTTTTCTTCCTGTGCTTTTTGTTCTCTTGCTTCTAGCTGATCATATCGTTTAATTCATTCTGCAAATCATTCTGCAGAGGTATAAAATACTTTATTTTTCAATCCCTTATCGTCTAACTGCTTGATTATTTTTTTTACTTCCTCTGGATGATTGTTGGTGGTAAGGATATAAACATTATTTTCATCATCTTTATAATAGATAATTACTTGCATATATAAAGCATTTTCACGAGGAATTTTTTTTAATTGAGAAAAATCTACTTGCAAAGCCTGCACATCCTCTACTTCTAATATTGTATTTATCAATTGATTCGCCATATTATGCAGATAATCTCATAATAAAAATCAGACCTAACACAGTCTAATTATATCCAGAAACACATTAAAATGCAAATTTTGGTTAAGAAAATTTTATTCAAAAATATATCTAGTTCTTTCCAGGAAATTATCATATATTCATTCTTTTTTCAAAGCATTAATAAAGAGTTGTTTGCTGTATCAATCAGCAATAAATTCGTGTATATTTTTTTTAAAATTAAAACTCACAGCATTACCATCAAAAGATTCTTCTGAAATTGTATTTTTTATCAATTCATAGAATTTATATAGTTCATTAGGTATCGGTTTGTTGAATTCTAAACTATGTATAATTTCGTGTCTTAATGTTGTTTCATCAGCATTATCAAAAATAAAAATGATATTTCTTTTACTATCATAAGATCACTTTCTAAGTCATCATGTTCCTTCAATATAATAAATTGGTATATCATTCTTTATTTGTAATCATAGTTCCTTAGCTACAACTTTAGAGCTTCACACGTCTTTTACGTTATATCTAATTCAATTAAATAAAATTTCTGAAAAATCTGGTTTTTTATACTCATGATAGTCTTGATTATGTGTTTGCATTTTTTCAGATTTACAAGAAATTTTCATATTTATTTTATAATATAATGAATTATTATAATAAACTATTTTTCTTTTTTTTCAGACTTCTTTAATTCTTCAAATTCTTTTTTAATTTTCTCTTTGTCTTCTCATTCAGGCATTTTTTTAATTGCTGCTGCAATCATAAAAAGCATATTCTGATAGGTGTCCTTGTCCATAAAACCAGCTTCAATTAGAGCAATCATTCATTCAGCTAATTCTCGATAAGGTTTTAGATCTTCTAAAATTTTGATCACTTTTTGTTTATCCATAGTTGATAATTATTAATAAACGCTTAATTATACTGATTTTTGTGAATTTTGTCAAATTTTGATAGAGAAAAATTTTTTATTCTTGCTTTTGATAGAAGTTTTTATATATCTATTTCTAGAATTTATTTTCCCAAATATATTCAATAAATGGCTCAATCAGCTATCGATTATGCAATATGATATCTTTCTCGTTATCCAAAAACTGAGCAGGAAATACGTATTATTCTTTACAAAAAATGATATAATTCTGAAGATATTCATCATTGTTTAGAGGTTTTGAAAAAGAATGATTTTATTAACGATGAAAAATTTACAGAAAGTTTCCTCTATTCAGAAGTAGAGAAGAAATGACGTCCATTATTTATAATTAAGCAGAAATTGATTGCTCGTGGAATTGATAAAGGATTGCTTTCTAAAAAAATCTCAGAAAACCAAGAAGAATTGACTCAGTGAATGCGTAAAGCAATTAAGAAAGAAATAGAAATATACAAGAAAAAATGAGTGGACGGATTTGATATTATTCAGAAATTGATGAGAAGATGATACCAATTAGCTGATATCAAGGCTGTTATCAGAGAGTGAGCTGAAAGTAATTAATTTATATCTTAAAATTTAAATAACTATGCGACGATTAGTAATATTATGAATTGTAGTATTTATGATTCTTGTAGTTTTACATGAGTTTGGTCACTTTATAGCAGCTAGAAAATGCTGAATGAAAGTGCCAGAATTCTGAATCTGACTTCCACCTAAAGCTTGTAATCTCCGGAAAGATAAGAAATGAACTCAATACACATTAAACTGGATCCCTCTTGGATGATTTTGTCAAATCGAATGAGATGATCCTACAGATAAGAAATCTTATGATAATCCAAATACACTTTTTACAGCTCCACTTTGGAAAAGACTGATTGTGATTTTTGCGTGAGTAGCAATGAATTTTTTGACAGCATGGTTAATATTTACATGAATATTTTGGCATTGAGTACAGCCTCTTTCAGTTTCACAAATTGCAGAAGAAAAGTGATCAACTAGTTACTTGATGGCTAGTTCGTCCTTTCTTAGAGAGAAATGATTTCTTACATGACAAGTTAAGAGCGGAGTATTGATACAAGAAGTGAATGAATGATGATTGTGAGAGCAGATAGATTTAAGAGTAAATGATGTTTTGCTAGAATTTGACGGACAGAGCCTAGATTTTTCAAACTTTTTAGCTTTAATGCAATCGTGAGATGATAAGTCTCATACATTTAAAATTCAAAGATGAGATACAGAGGTTATATCAGAAGAATTTAAATGCGAATGAACTTGTACGTTTGGTATCATTATTACAGAAAATGGAGATTTACAGCTAAGTAATATAAAATTTGGACTCTGATGAGCAATGCTTGCAGCATTTCATGAAATTTGAGCAGAGTGGAATTTAACAATGGATGCATTATGAGTACTATGAAAATGATTATTCTCATTTGATAAGTGAGAGATGAAAGATGCTTTAAATAATCTATCTGGCCCAGTTGGAGCTGTAAAAATCTGATGAATGTTTTATGAAATGTGATGATGGTGAGCTTATTTTGCATTTGCTGCAATAATTTCACTAGCTCTTGCTATATTTAATGTGTTACCAATTCCAGCCCTTGATTGAGGTAGGGCTGTATGAATGATTCTACAGGCGATATTCAAGGTTAAACCAGAAAAATATTTCAAATATGAATGATATGTGAATATGTTCTTCTTTTATCTGATATTACTACTATGAGTCGTTATCATTATAAAAGATTTGATCGTATTCTGGTGAGTAAATATTCCATTCATAAGTTAATCCATAAATAAAAAGCTGACCATTAATTAAGTCAGCTTTTTTATAACATTTTTTATTTTGTCTTTAATCTTTGTAGAATATGTATAAAAATCTTTTTCTTTTTGCATATCTTTTATTAGATTCAATTTATTAGCAGAATTTGAGTACATAGTATATACAACTTCTCATTTTTTCACTTTATCTCATACTTTTTTATGTAAATAGATTCAGGCTTCATATTGCTTAGGGGCTCATAATCATCTGACCATAGTATTTAAATGCCTCATATCCACTTTACTAATTATACAATCTTTTTCAGCGACAATATCATGAGAAAATTTACCTAGCTGAATATCTTCAGATTTAATATTTGGTTCTCAGTTCTGAGCTTTTATAATTTCTTGCATCTTTTTCCAAGCTTCTCAATTCTCTAGTTGAGTCTTAACTAATTTTTCAGCATTTCCCATACTGTTTGCAGTTCAGCACAAAACTAGTATTTTAGATGCGAGAAATATAACTTTTTTTTCTAAATCTTCGGACCTCATTTCGTACTGCTGTAAAATTCTAAGCGCCTCCCTAGCCTGAAGACATGCTCATATTCATCTACCAATAGGTTCTGAACCATCAGTGATTTCTACATCCATTTTGATTCATAAATATTCTCAAATTTCTTTGAAACGTTTAGCTACTCTTTTTGCATCTTTCATTGATGCAACTTTTGCTGTAGGTCACATAGGGATATCAATCAGGCAATGATTAATTCACATTGCATAGTTTTTTGCCATAATCGAAGAAATCATTCTAGCATAAGGTTCCATTCATAGAGGAGAGGAAACTTTAATTATTCTATCATTTACTGGAGCTAAATTCAGTTTTTCATTCCATACTAAGCAAGCTCAAACTTTATCAGTCAGTCTGATTACCTCTTGTTTATCAAATTCAATATCCATTAAGACATTTACACATTCTCATGTAGCAGCAGGGGAGGTAATAGCTTTAGAAAAGGTTTTAGGTACGGTAATTCCTAATGATGCTAAAATAGGCACTATAACCATTGTAGTTTCATTTCCAGGTACTCATCAGATACAATATTTTCCAGCTACGGTTCATGGAAAACGGTACATATCTCATGTATATGCAGTTGCTTTA
>Ga0310691_10003661_pt1 | contig 18146 bp, 20 predicted proteins | sample 176DNAGHGlowgp2_FD_203887 | JGI IMG/M metagenome (GOLD analysis project Ga0310691, IMG submission 203887) | Sheep rumen microbial communities from Palmerston North, Manawatu-Wanganui, New Zealand - 1766 DNA GHGlow gp2 (v2) (version 2) | ecosystem: Host-associated > Mammals > Digestive system >...
ATCCGATAAAAGAAGTATTTAATAAAATGATGGATACTATCTTATTCGATGTTATCTATTGCACAATTCCTCAAATAGCTGTCAGGGCTATAGGAATGGTCGGAAGAATGGGATTTAAAAAGACTGGCTATATTCCTTGTGCTCTCCCTTATAAGAATTGCAAAGGTGAGGAAAAGCTGTACGATTTAAATATCTTTACGTATCGAAAGGATGTGTAATATATGCCAAGGTTCAAGCGGAAAAAGATAACTGTAGACGCAGCAGGAAGGAAACATGGATTTAGAAGTGGACTTGAAGAAAAGATTATTGAACAGCTTAAAGATGCTGGCATCGAACCCAATTATGAAGCGGTTAAATTCAACTATACCATTCCAGAGAGTCATCATATTTATACTCCTGATTTCCCTGTTTGTAAGAATATTGTTATAGAGACTAAAGGCAGATGGGTTGTAGAAGATAGGCAAAAAATGCTGCTCATCATGGAACAATATCCCAATATAGAATTTAGAATGGTTTTCTATAACGCTAATCAAAAGATTAAAAAGGGGAGTAAAACTTCCTACGCAGATTGGTGTGATAAACACGGAATTAAATGGGCTAACAAACAAATTCCTATGGAATGGATACATGAGATATACGAACAAATAGCTGATAAGAATTAATAAAAGTTTACAAATATCTTGACAAATAATTTTTTATGATATATAATAAAAGTATGTTAATATAACAGAAAGGATATCACTGTGGCAGCTAAACAAGCGAAGAAAACACAAACAGATTGGACGAGAGGCGGTAAAGCAATATCCGATACTGCAATACCTCTCTACCAAAAGAATTTAACTAGAATGGATGAATACTTAGAAAATCCTACTGGAAGGGTTGATGAGTTATTAAATCAATATTATACTAATACTCCGAAAGAAAATGACTTTTTGAGAAATTATCAAAGAGCTATGGGGAATGTTACAGCTAATAATTACGGAGCTACTACGGGTGGTTACGCATCTAGAAATCAACAGAATTATGATGATTACCAAAGATATATGAATGACTATGCAGCTAGACTCCGTGCCGAAGGTGTAAACAATGCCTACAATATGGCCCAAGGATTTTACGGAAATATGTTGCAAGCTAATCCTCAATATCAAGCTGCTTATAATTTAGGTCAACCTTATTCTGATGTAGAACAATATAATGATATGGTCGACCAGGTTAATAGTAATTGGTGGGCGCCTGCCGTCAGTACATTAGGTTCTGGATTGAGTGCTATCGGCTTGCCTGCTATCGGTGCACCCTTGACGATGGCTGGAAATATGTTCACAGTTGACGCTCCGCAAGTTGGAGCTATAAGAAGTGCTAACGCCGATGGCAGCTTAGGATTAGGTCAAGCTATGAACAATCAAACGTCAATGGGTTTATATAATTTATTCAATACTATGGGTGGAACCAATAAATTTAATTGGTTGGTAAATCCTAATACACCAATGAATAATAACCCAGCAGGATTAAGGGGGATATAGATAATGGCACCGACAGATAAATTTAATTTTTACTTAAATATGTATAAACAGCTAAACCCGAGTGTAGGCGTAGGGACTAACGCTCTTGATGGTTTTCTTCAATTTGTAAAAAGAAGATTTCCAAGCTTTTACAATCAAGCCGAAGCCCAAGTTAGAGAAATAATAAAACAGGCGCAACCGCAATCTAATAGCAGTGGACAAAAACCTCCAACTAATCAACCAACACAAAAAGATAGCGGAAAACCTGGAGCTTATAAAGCTACCAATCCAAAACAAGTTGAACAAGCAAGGACAAATAAACAAATAGATAAATTATATAAACCTACTTCTGCACAAGGACTTAGAAGCCAGTTCAATAAAGTTACTAATGGAGCTGGAAAGGTATTTAATAATGTAGTTGATACTGCTGGTAAAACTGCTAAAACGGTATCAAATGTAAAACCTCAAAATGTAGGTGGTATCGTAAAAGGTATTGGTAATAAACTTTACCAAGCGGCAGTACCGTTAACTTATGGGGCTGGTATGATACAAAATTGGAATACCCCAGGTTCAGATTGGAGAACTAGAGGCTTAGATTTGTTGGGCACTGGAGAAGCTATAGTCGATAGCACATTAGCATCATTAATTCCCAATCCCGCCGCTGGCTTTGGTGTAGGTACTCTTGGTGCGGCTAGAGCCGCTGCTAATAAAGGCGGAATACAAAACATTAGAGAACAAAATGTAGCTAATGCTGTAAATAGCGTTAAAGACTTATCACCCGAGGAACAAGAAGCTTATAATAGATATTTAGCTACAGGGCAGGGCGGTCAATTACGCCCAAACTTTTTAAAAGGTGTGGAAGGTTCCAGCTTACCCGCGGATTATGAAAGCCCTGAAGAATTTACGAGAAGGAATAATATAAATTTAGATAGCAACCCCCCTATAACAAATTTACCAGCATTACCTCAAACCAGTGCGTCAGACACTGAACCACCCAGACAGGTTATTACAGGGGATGGAAGTGTAGTCGAAGCACGAGCTAACGGTGGAGGCAATTATGCTCCAACTTTCACGCCCATAGGAGATGCTGGAAATGGGGACAGTAGTAATTTTATTAATAACGTAATCAATCGTACTAACAATATGACCGTAGACGAAGCGAAGGCGGGAATGACACAACCTCAAAATGTTACAGGAGCTGCTAGTAATATAGATGCTACTACAGACGCAATGATTAATCAATTGATGGATACGAAAGGATACGTAACCCCACAACAGATGCAAGACTTAATTAGAAAAGAATATGAGTCTATAAGAAATATCAATGCACAAAATCCTTTATATGGTGGAGAATACATCCAACCTGGTGGATATCAAATAGACCCGAATGAATTAAGTAGACGTCAAGCCGAAGATGAAGTTCTTAGACGTACTGCTATTTACGGGGGAGGCAATGCCTATACTGGTAATTTAGCTCAGAATTACATTGATAATCAAAGGCAGATGTATAACGCGGAAATGGCTAATAGAGCTGGTGTACCCTATGAAGATTACGTAAAAGGTATGTCTGAAAGAAACGCCAATGAAGTGCTAATCCGTGCAAAAGAGGTTGAACAACAATTAACTAACTATGCAAATCAAACGAATGATATGAAAGTTAAATTGCAAGTTGCGCAAGCCCTGCAAGTAAATAGACAAAATGCACAAAACAAATTAGACGAGATATACGCTCAAGCTAACGCTGATATTGGATTACAAAGACTTAAAAACGAAGGCGACATACAAAAGCAATATGTTGCTAATGCGGGTAGCCTAGCGAATACACAAGCTCAAGGCGTTAACACATTGACTAACACTATGTATAGCTTAAATCATCCAACTAAAGCTATGACGTCTACAGCTAACTTATTAGAAGCATTAGCTCTAGTAGGGTACAACAATCCATCATTAACGCAAAATTTATTGTCAGTCCTTAATCCTAACATTCATAGAGCAATGTTCGGTAAAGTTATGAACCCAAATGATATAAATGATGTGTTCCAAGTTCAACAAATGATGCAACAAAATCCTGGTATATTTCAACAATTCTTAAATATGTACAACGGCCTTAATAGAGGTAATCAATAGATGGATGCATATAACTTAGAGAGATTTAATAACTTAGCTAATTCGGTGCCTACCCCCTATGCGGATAGTTTACCTTCTGCTGATGAAATCATGCAACAAGTCATGAGTAATCAAACGGCTGGCTTTAATCCTGATACTTATAGGGAAGAATTACTCAAAGGGGCTGGAATTAATTTACCAGCTCCTGAAGGACAGGGTGTCAATTTCTCAGAAGAACCTTTGCCCGCTGACATGTTCAAAGAGTACGCTCAAGTCCTGAAACAAAATGCTCAAAGGCCTAAGTCCGAAATGGAACAGGCAACAACTAACATCTTTAAAAACTTCGTTAATAATGTAAGAGAGTTAGGAACTGGACTCAATTATGCATGGGCTAATAAGGATGAAATAATCAAGAACGCACCCAAGGTCGTAAAAGACTATCTAAGCAATCATACAGCCGATGATATGATAGTCGATGTTATGAACGCTATGGGTAATACATACAATATTGATTTCAGAAATCTTTCAGGCCGTGATACTAAAGATATAATACTAGGTGCCTTGGCTGGGGCTTATTCTCGGCCAGCGGAAGCATTATTAGACTTTGTATCCTTTGGCGGCGCGAGAGTTGCTAGAAAAGTTATTAATCAGATACCTGGATTAAGTCAAGTTGTTAAATCAGGAAAGATTGAAAATGCTATAGCAGCAGAACAAAAAGCCGTAACCCAAAATGTAATAAAGGCACAGGATAAATTAGACGATATAGCTAAAACGGCTCAAAATAATAATGCCAACCTAGCTGAATTGTTTGAAGCAGCTGAAAGAACGGGTAAATCTGATTTTATAGCAAAAGGCGGTTCTGAAGAATTATGGAATAAAGTGAAATCCGTATCGGATGACTTCGATGAGTTAGCTCGTGTATACAAGCCTGAAACTTATGTAGGAAAAGAACGTACTGCTATAATTCAAAAAATAATGAGAGATAGGGAGTTGACTAACCCTGGAATTACTTATGAACAAGTAAGACGGGAGGTTACGCCTTACCTAGATGATATTGATAAAAATGGTATAGATGCAGTTTTAGAAAAGGCTAAGAAGAACCCTATAGCTAATGAAGTATATCAAGCTAAAAGAATGTTTGATGAAGGGGAAATTATTCCTATCACACACATGCTCGCTGAGGTCGATAAATCAGTAGGTGCTAGCGCTGTAAGAGAAGCTAGAGCCGCTGGAGATTTGGGATTAGCTGGAAGGTTTAGTTCTCGAGCTTACGGTAATTCTACGTACCAAGCTATTGCTGAACAATGGCAACAGCCACAAAAATATTTAAATGGCTTAATGGACTCTTACCTCGAGGGTGGAATTGCAAGTTCTATATTAAAAGGTGAATTTGCTCCAGTATCTGACGGGTTAGGCAAATTCGCCAAAGCAAGTTATCTTGATAGAGGATTACTAGAACAAGGTAAATTGAGAGAAGCTCTAAATAAAGCGAGAAAGGAACCTTTAGCCTTAGATGATATTGCAATAGATAATGACGTACTTACACCACTAAAGGAACAACTAACTCCGTCCAGTGGAGCTAATACTGGCTTTATTAAAGATTTAGGTGGTACTGTTAGAGGTACAATGTTATCTTCACTAGGTTACTTAGGCCCTAACTTTATTACTGGCGGTATTAATGCAATAATGAATTCAGGCCCTATGATTATAGGGGATATTGTAAGTGCTATAAAATCTAAGGGGAACTTAGCTAAACAATTAGGCGTTTATAGATATGCAAAAGAAGGTAAGGTATCTAATCTACCCGTCCTTAGAGAAATAGATAAACTCAATAATATTATAGGTAATAAATCAACTAGGTTAGATAGAACCATTCAAAACACCTTTGCTGAAATTGCCGCTCATGCTAATTTAAGAAGTAGGGGCATCCCTTTTAGTGAGCGCTTTGAAGCTATCGACCAGATGGATAAAATGAAGTTAGGTGAGGTTATAACCGACACTAGAAAGGCAGCTTTAATTAACTCGTCGAGAAATATCCTTCCTAATATGTTTAATGATGTCGGCAGCATAATGAACCCATTCTGGAAATGGACAGATACTGCAACTCAATCTTCTTTCAATATGCTAGAGAAACATCCTCTAATGGCGAACGTCTTATTAACAGATATCGTAGCTAATATAGGATTTGACAAAGAAATGCAAAACAGAATGAATTTGCATGTTGATATGGATAAACCCTATGTATCTTATAAAGCTGACGGTAATGGAAATAAAAAAGAGATACATGCCGATTTCATTCCCATAATGACCACTATTAAATTTGCAGACATAGCCGATTGGGGTAGAGAAAGACCAGCGCAATGGGCTTTATTTGGGCCGATGATAAATGCTTTAGGTGGCACTAATAGATATGGAAAGCCAATGCAAAGACCGACACAAAATAATATTATTACGCAAGTTAGTGGCGCTAAAAGATATCAAGCAGGCCCAGGTCAACCTTGGCACGAAATTCAAGGACAGGGAGATGAAATTCTTAATACCGCAATTAAACAGCTTATAGGCCCCGTAAACCTTTATAATAAGACCATAGCGCCCATAATGGCGTCAGTGCTGAGTCCCACTGGACAGTATTACCAACCTTACGATATGGCGACATTCGGTAATTATAATAGAAACGATTTAACGGCAAGTCCTATATTCGCAGGAAATCCTGCGAGAGGTAGAACTGCAAGAGATGTGTTCAATGCATTTACTGGTATCTATGAACAAGATTATAACCCGCAATTTGAGAATATATCTCCACAGATGAATAGACAATTAACCAGACAATTTATGCGAGGTCAACTAAGATTACAAGGGGAAGGATATTAATATATGGCACGAGAACCTTTAGAAAGATTGACATTACCAAGATTAGATTGGCACGACTCCGAAGGCAGAATAAACAAGGATGCACTAATTGAAAATTTCAATGCTATCGAAACTAAGATAAACGAGCTTGCGGCCATATCCGCTTTTGACATTACAGCTCCAGATTTTTCTACTTTTAGCTTTGACGATGTAACATTAGAGAGTCCTGATAATAAAATAGTAAATCTTAAAAGTTTTATAGATATTATGAATTTAAAAGGATTTCCTATAGTTTGTACGTGGGATGGCAAAGTTCTTAAAAAATTACAATACTATAATGACAACTATCAGTTAGTAACTATAACAAATACTAATTTATCCTCTCTCGGCACTAACGGACAGATTTGGGTTTATCTAGATTATTCTGAAGATATGGTTTACATCTCCGCTAACGGCAGTAATCCTAATAATGATATTCTATTGGCTTGCTACGATAATGGCGTAGTTCATAGTATTGGAGGCCTGGGACTCATTGATGTGAATATCCTAAACGTGTGTGCTAATATGAAACAAAAATTGGTTAATACAAGTATGCAAACTAGTGAAGGCCCTTACACTTACAAGAATGGAAATAGAAGCATAGGCCAAAGTTGGAGAGAAAGCGGAGGCGGTTCGGGCTATAGATTAATATTTAGAGATTTCGGAGTGTAAGAATTTATGAGTTTTGAATTTTTTAATACGTCTGCCTTAGCTTTTGGTAGCAAACTAACAGCAGCATTTAAACAATTAGAAAGTAGTTCTATATATGCTATCGATAATCTCGACAGAGTGTTGTCTGATTTGGATTATTACCAACAATATATAGACAAAAATTACAGAGTACCAGTTCCGACTCGTGAAGGTATGGCAGTTAGAGTTAATGAAATATATGCCGTAGTTGACGAAATAGCTGAAATTAAAAAGATGGAATATAGTAACAATCTACTTTCTGTCGAGGTAACTTTCTTTAATAAAACAACTAATAGAATTACAAATGCAATAGGTTCTACAGAATTGAAAGAGGGTTATGCATACGTAATTCCTGCACCGTCAAATGATAGGTTAACTCGGAATATTAGATTTTCTTCTACTAACGACCAGAAAGCTTCAGAAATTTTGTTATTCGCGTTCAGGGTTGACAATAGAGGTCGTATATTCTTAAAAGGAAATTTGACTAATCCACTTAAACTCTATCCGCAAGATGCCACGCAGTACACCTCACTAAGCAAAGGAAGTAATTTAACTTTTCCTCATACAGCTACGGAAGATGAGTGTATTTGTGTGGTGGGTAAACGTAATAACTTCGACGTAAAAGTAAACGGTACTAGCGTAATCTACGGCGTAGGCGGTGGCGCTTATGATAATATTAACCATACCATTCTTTACTTAAAGAAGGGTGATAGGGTTAGCGGAACTATTGATTTCGGCTTTAAGATTAACTATAACTATTAAGGAAAGTATATATGGTAAGAAATTTTAAAGGTGTTGTAAAAGTTGCAGATGTACAAGCTGAATTTGACGCACTATTAAATAGGATAAACACAGCGATAGATTTATATAATAGCTCTCTTAACGTAGAAGATGTTGACTATAATAATGGTGGTTCCGATTTAGCTGCCTTAGGCTATACCTTATCTGTAGGCGGACTTAAAAAGGTTCTTGCCGCTTTTGACGGAGCTTTGTTAGGTGGACAGGTTCTAAGGGTTAGTAACGGTAATTACATAGTCTCAGAAGGGCTTTACATTAAGGATGGTTTGGTAACGAGACTGCCATCCAAAGCTGTCGCTGGTAGTGGTAATATACTTTACTATAATACGTCGTCTAATAATTATTCTTTCAGTACAACAAGCAGTCAAACTGGTTACTACCAAGATATTGTAACGACAACTACTACACCTAATATTAGTGGAAGTAACTCCGCTTCGCTTGGTACATTAGGCGATACAGGAGCTGTTTATTATAACGGTAATAATTTTGTAGCATACGCTCCTTATATGTCTTTCCCTTCTAACAGTGCTAATTGGTTTTTACCCTCACAAACGAATGGAATGTCGTATACCCTGACTTGGAATTTCTTAAATCCTACCGAATTACAATCTATTACTCTAACATATGGAGGTTTTTCGGGAGGTAAAATAACTATTACTGATTTAAATAATCGGACATTATTAACTAATACAGTCAGCGGAACGGGTACTGGAGCTAGAAAGAATTATACTGGTACGTTCAGCACAGGAACTACTAAGTATAATGGAATAAAAATAAAGGTTGAATGTACCGCTGGAAGTTCAATCTTGCTTGATAGTTTATTTGGCAGACTTTTTCTAGGTAATATTAAACTAACGGGTAAAACTACAACCAGGGTTTTTGTACCAGCTAGTGCGGGAGACCCTGAAGATTTTATTCCTATAGCGATGATAAACTCAAATAGAATTTCTAGACTGTGTAATACTCAAAAAGCTATAAATGAAGATATTCCTGGGTATACACTAAAAATAGAAAGTAACGGTAATAACTACGGAATGAATGTAAATCAAACTTTAAGTAATTCTACTAAAGGACAATTCTATAGCGGTTCCGCAGGACGCAATTGTAGGATTAACTTATTCGGAACTCAAGTAGCTTATCATCAATGGCATGGAGACGCAACAGATAGTTATTGGGAACCTTTTAGTTATATGTTTATTCCAAAAGGTATTTCTAATCCTTATACGGGACTTGCTGGAGAAACTAGATTTGCTGGACAACGAGTCTGGAATTATATCCTAACAAGGCCTGAACGGTAATTGAAAACTTTTGTAAACTTTTTAAAAATTAATATTGACAATAATATTATTTAACGATATAATGTAGATAGATAAACGCATAAAGAAAGGAACTGTATTCATGCTATTTATAGACGCAGCTATAGTGTCTGGCACTACAAAATCTTTCTCCGTATCAATTAATACTAAAATGAGCGAAGATGATACATCCACTTCTTTTATTATACACAATGGAGAGAAGTTTTTGCCTTTTGACCTATCCAACTATAGCATTAAATTTAAAATATTAGGTTCTGCTACTGCTGACGCAGAAGTATTAGTCGAGCATTTAATTACGCAAAACTCAGACATAGAAATCGATGGACAAATCACAGATGCTGTAAATGGACAGTTTACGTTTACTGTAACGGCAGAAGATACTAATATCGTAGGTTTAGGCCAACATCCTATCATGTTGGAATTAGTAGATATAGACACATTGGCTCATTTCTTTACTCTTACTGAAGGGGGAAAGAATGGCGAATTTAGTAAGATTTTCGTAATACAAGTATAAGGATATAGAATTAATGGCTGATTTTAATTACTATCTTAACAGGGTCGGAGTAAGAGGCCCTAAAGGCGAACAAGGTGAACAAGGGTTTAGCCCTATTATCACCGTCGCTACGGACACATTAAGTGAGTATATATTACAAATACAAACTCAAAATAATACATTTCTTACTGCTAATCTAAGAGAACATAAGGATGACTTAGGCGGAACTTATATTAGATATAATCGAGAAACAGGCGTAATGTACGCAGGAGAAGCAGATACTGCAACTACTCAAAATCTAGGTGAAGTTAGATTTGCTACTGCTACGGAATTGGAACGTAATGACGGTTCTACTGTAGTAACTCCTGCTGATGTTAATACATTAATAGATGCGAGAGATTATGATACGGAACTTACTAGGCTTGAAGGCTCTATACAAGCTAATAGAAGCCTTATAGATAGTAACACGGCAGCTATAGGTATAAATACCGCCGATATACGGACACTTAGAGAGAATGTGTGGAATATTGATACGAGAGTGAGCAGCGTAGAAGGCAACTACGTTACTACTAATACAACGCAAAACGTACCTGGAACTAAGACATTCAATATTATTAGACTTACACCGACTTATGGTGGCATAGAAATACCATATAGAGGCGTCGACTATAATGTCCTCAGCGCAACGGAAGGCCAGAACAATACTCTTGTTTCAGTAATTGGTAATAACTATAATGGCAATAGAACTCAAATTCTTGGAAGTTATATAGATTTCTTTACTAGTGATGGCAGACTACCCAGAACATACCGAAATAGTCAATATTATGATATTGTAGATGCTGGCTCAATAGAAAATTATTTGCCTAACATGAATAACTATTACACAGTTACTCAAACAGACTTGCTGCTAAACGAAAAGGCTGACATCTCCGACATACCTACTGTAGGTAATGGTACTATAACCTTTACTCAAGGTGGAGTTACTAAAGGTACGATTACAACTAACCAGTCAGGTAATGCAACTATCGCTCTTGATGCTGGTGGCGGAGCTTCTTATACGGAAGGCCCTGGAATTAATATAGATAATGATGAAATATCGGTAGATGATACTGTAGTTGCTTTAAAATCGGATATTCCTGACGTAAGTAATATGGTAACTACAGATACTAATCAGACTATTAGCGGAATAAAAACTTTCAATCAGCTCACTACAAATTACTTAGATGTCGATACAACTCTTCATACCCCTACTATAACCTCCAGAGCTTCAGATACCTCTATGGGACTGTTATTTGGAAGTAATGGTGGCACTATAATTTTTGGCAATAAATATTCAACTATTAGAAAAGTCTATTTAGGCAATCAAACCGACTTTGATAATATCGTAGACGATAGCGTTAACGGTATAGTAGATAAAAATGGAAATACCTACTTAACAAGTTCTAGTATCTCAACTAATGCATATATACAAGCTCTCGAAGCTAGAATAGCAGCTTTAGAAGCTAATATTAACGGTGGCAATGCAGCTAGTGCATAAGAAAGGATAAATAAACAAAATGACTAAAATACAATTAAGACACGATACAGCAGCGAATTTTGCTAGTGAAAATCCTATCTTACTAGCTGGTGAGGCTGCTATCGAAACTGATACTAACAAGATGAAGATAGGAGATGGAACTACCGCTTATAATTCTTTAGATTATTTCGGTGGAGATATTGACTTATCCAACTATTATAATAAAAGTGAAACTAATGGATTATTAGATAAGAAGGAAAATTCATTTAACGCCGAGAGTCCACTCACTAAAATAGTTGAAGTTAAACCAAATTCTCATTTAATGACTGTTACTGATAACTTCGCGAAATCCTCTAATAACTATAACTGTAATTTCACTGTGTCCGAGTACGGATTTGGTGATAGTCTACAGAATAGTTTTCGCAGAGCTGAATTGGCATATGTCGATATTCCTTATAAATTCGGGCAAGTAGTAAAAATGCCTTCACTGCGCCACGATGGAACTTTTCAAGGTGGAGTAACAGGAGGTTGGGCTGGATATTTAGATGATAATAATAATTTCATGCCTGTATTATATATTAGAAATTACGAGCCTTCCTCATCTCATGTTATGCCTCAAGCATATATAAATCTAGATTTTACGGAAGGTTTTTGGTCGGGGTATCGTAGATTTCAAAATACATCAAATATGGGATATGGTGTTACGTATTCGAAAGATAGTTCACCTTCGGAGGGAGAATTTCTCTTTCAATTAAACCAAGGCGCTAACAATTATTCTTTGTATACTGAGTCTAATACTAATGTCTCAGGAACTTCTAAAATATATAACTCATATATTTCTTACAATAACACAGACGCGAACGCGACGACTGAGCTTAGCAAAATTAATATGATAAGATATTTCCCTTTCTATATGGGTGGCACTCAAGCGCTTTCTACAGGCAACACCTTTGCCATATCAACCTCAAATAATAACTATAGTTACGACACTACAAAATTTGCAATATATGATGTTAATGATACATTAAATAATATTCCCATATCGAGTTTAGTTGGTGGTAACTTTGATGTAACGGGAAATACTGTTACAAATTACCTTGCGCTAAATATAAGCACAGGCCTAGCTGTGCAAAACGGCAATCTTGTTAATACAAATCCGACTCCTTATACTGCTAAAAATGGTATCAATATTGCAAATAATGAAATATCAATATTGACTGGAGCTGGATTATCATTTAGTAATATAGCTCAATTGCCAAATACATATTTGTCGAGTTCTAGTGATATAACGGCATCATCTCAAGAAAATGGACAATATGCTTTCCAGGCTTTTGATGGAAATGATGGCACTTATTGGGGCTTAACAAGTCAGCCATCATCTTCAAATCATGCATGGATACAAAGGCATCACGATGCTATTAGGGTTACGAGCGTAAGAATTCTATTTACTTCTGAAATAATTAGGGACATCTATATAAAAGGAAGCAATGATGGCGTTAATTTTACGCAAATTGGGGAATTTATCAATAACACAAACACCGACAAAACTATCACCTGTAATCCATCTCAAACATACACATACACAAGAATTGAATATGGCCAACCTTATTCTGGATGGGGTCAAACGAAAGAGATACAAATAAATTATGAAACAAGCAGCTCAGTTTTGGTCAACACAAATCCCACGCCTGTAATTGTCGACCAGACCTATGATGCTACTTCTACTAATGCTCAGTCAGGTACTGCTGTAGCGGAAGCTGTAGAGGATAAGGTAGATAACTCTGAATTAGTAGACATCACTGAATTATACCCGACATTAGGCGGGCTAGATAAGCCTGGAAGTGCTTATATCGATTTGACTTTTACTCCAGGCGCAAGTTATACTGCACCCGCAAACGGTTATTTTGTCGTCTGTAGGACAGGTAATACAGGCGAGTATTTCAATATGTATAATCAAAGTGCTGGTACTGCGACTAATCAAGCTAGAGTAGCTACGGGATTTAATGCGCCATCCAATGGTCAATATAGATTTTGGGTTCCAGTTGCAAAGGGCGACCGTATATATATAGGTACAAATTTCTCGGGTTCAAATGCAACTTATGACTATTTCGGATTTATATATGATAAGGGTTCAGAAAGTGAGGCATCATAATGTATTATATAGAACAAGATAATAAAATAATTAGAGTTGATAATGACTATAATAGATTGCGAAACACTTTTAAAGTTCAACCAGAAATTGCTGGTTTAGAAATTAAAGAAACTCAAGAAGGATATACTATTATCGACTATGAACTTATGACGCTTGAGGAAGCAGAAGTAAGAGAGAAAGAAAAGAAACATGAACGTATATCTAAACTTTCCGTAACGAAATCTGATTTCTTCGATGCCACAATTAAAGCATTCGGATTAGATGACTCCGACTTGCTTCCTATAGTAGCTAACATAATAGCTCAAGTACCTGTAGATGATACTATGAAAAAGATAGCTTTGAACAATTTTAAAAATGCTAAAGACTTTTATAGAAATCATGAGATATTTAATGTTATAGCTGGACAGCCTATAGTAGTTAATGATGATTTGACTATTACTATAACATCTGAACAATTCGATAGATATTTTGACAAGGCTAGTCAACATGACCCTGATGCTTATAAAGAATTATTACCAGAGGTAGAAAATAATAATGAGTTATAAAATAGTTAAAATCAATAACGTTCATAAAGTACCTAAAATAAATAACGTATATAAAGTAGTATACGAAGCTGAGGTAGGGCCTATCGAACAAATTATGCCAATACCTCAAATGAGTAGTAATTCTCAAGACGGTTTTACTGTAACGGCTAACAATTACGATAGACAATGGGGTTCGTACGAATATACTCTTTTCTCTCCAGTCTCTAGTGGTTGGTTCGCTGGTAGTAACACTTCTAAACCAGATACTATTAGTATTACGTTCCCAGAGTCTCATTACATAAGTAAGATAATACTCAAACAAAATAATAATGCAAACAGTATAGCACATAATGGTAGGGTTGAAATCACAACTGATGGAAGTAATTATACGATATTAACTAATTTTACTATGGATACTACTTTAGAGTCTCTAACTACAGTTGATTTAAACGTAAATTGTTTGGGCTATAGATTAGTATTCACAGATAACGCAAGCACTCAGTACCCAAATAATGGAGTATGTATACTATCTGTAACTACTTATGAGTTAGTTTAATAGAAAGAAGGTGATATACAATGCCGTGTAAAGGTAAAAAAGGTAGGGGTAAATAATTTTACCCTACCATATACTCGGGCAGTCGTCCTGCGTGGACTTCTAAAAATAAACAATAATAACAATAGAAAGGTAAAGGTATACCATGTTTACTACAATTATGACAGTCATTAATATAATAGCACTTGTGAGTGTTGGGGTAGGTTTATTCATATCTCGATACACCATAGTAGACCTAGAAACATGGAATACTATCGCTACTTTTTATAATGAACATAATGATGAAGAAACCGACAATTGTGGTGGAGGCTGTGGCTTCTTTTGGAATTACCTTGATGAGGTTAGTGATGACGTTCTTGACGAACCAGATGAGGACGAGTAAACTCAGCATATATTCAATTAGAGGCCTCTAGTAGGCGTTTTAAGAAAACTAGGATTAGGACTATTCGGAAGATATTTAACCCGCCTTCCTGGGGCACTGAGTGGCCTCTCCGTGAATTATTTAAGGAATTATATCGCAGCAAAGCGAGGACAAAAATAAAATGGCTAAAGCATATATAATAAAAAATATTAAATCAGGATTGTTTTTCACGCGTTCGCATCACTTTGAGAAGTTAGGGTATAATACTAAGATGTATGAGTCCTATAGAGATGCTTACAAAGAACTCGAGATGGCTAAAAGTAATCAAGTATGGGATTTGTTAGAACAAGTATATAATACAGACAGATTTCATATAGATTGTGATATGGGTGTAGTGGATAACGTAGCTGAGCATGTTGAATTACGCATACGCGGTTTGTATATGGGAGAGGGAAACTGTGTCTAAACTTGACTTGGTTAAATATAAGGCCATAGATAGAGGCTGGACAAAGAAAGATTTACAAAGAGTATATAAAAAGATAGTCGAGCTATCGAAGGATACCTTCGACGGCTCTTCTATTATATTTACTGAAATAGAAGAATTAGCCATGATGCTAGACGAACCCATAGACTATAAATTAGAATTTAGTCTTTGCCGTCTCGTCGCGGACGAAAAAATATTTTTTGACAGACTATCTAACGATAGTTATATAATAGACATAAGGACGTTCTAGCACACGTTTTTTATGTTTACATAATAAGGATAGGTAAGTATGGAATACGAAATCAATTTGGAATTTGATGATTATTATTTTCCCCGCACCGAGCGGTGGATACTTGATACATTTCATCTTGATACATTCGAGGCCGTACTATATCAAATGATATTAAACAAAGAATATGTACTATGGACTTATGAGTGGATAGGCCGCATAATGGGAGCTTCAGAAAGCACCATCAAGAGGATAATTAATAAGATGGTTAAAATGGAAATTCTATATCGAGTGCCAGTCCACATCAATGGTGGATGCAGGATACGTAATATTCTGATTACAGCTTATACACGCGATGGTAAGCGTTCACCTCAAGAAGTAAATAATTTCATAGCTAAAGGAAGAACTAAAATAAAAATAGAATACGAAGGTAATAAGAGATAAGGCTGTACGGTACCGAGGTCAAATTGACCCGCAGGAATGACCTTTTACGGAGGTCAAAATGACCTAGTAATATATAAAGATTATATTATATAATATAAAGGAATAAATTCACTGAGTTGGAACTCAGTTCATGATAGGGATGTATCTATTCGATACACCCTATTTTAGTTTGTATTCACTTCGTTCATACATATCACACGTTTTTTTAATTGTGTATAATACTATATATCTATAAAACGATTACGCTAAAGCGCTAAGCCTAAAGAAGTACCGCGCGCCTATGCGCTTGCTCTATATTTACTTATGTATTTAATAGTATATTTAATTTATGTATTTTAGCACACGTTTTCATCCTTCTGTGCTCATATATATCGAAACGTCATATCTCGTTGACCGTGTATGAAGGTATAATCCCCCCTTTACCGCGCGAAAAAGAGGGGAGGGTTAATCCCATGGTGCCCCCCTATCAAACTTTGAGAAGATAATCCAAAGGATGTACAAAGATTTTATCTTAGGTATATAATATAAATATAGAAATAAATATAGAATTAGACTGTTAAGAATTATATATATAAATAAAATACAATTGTAAACTTATGTAAATATATTATCAAATAGGATTGACAAATACTTTTGAATAATAAATAATAAACATAGATAAGGTAATTCAATTACATATATGAGTAGACATATAAATGTAAACAATTGTAACAAATACAAAACAAAACACTTGACAAATAAATTAAAGTATGTTATAATAAAAGTATAGAGGTAAGGAATATGAAAAAATTCAGTTGTAAAGAAAAAATTAATATCTTAAATCAAGGATTGAAAAATGTTTTGAGAAATCATTTATGCGGTAATTGCTTAAGACTTAACGGGGTCGAAACTCAATGGGGCATAAATAATAGACCTTATTGTCATAAAATATGGATTGACGTGTATAAAAGCGTCGGAGAATATGACAAGCGCATTGAAATTAAATACGATTATAGTGAAACATTTGATGCTAATTTATGTAAATTATATGAAACGGCGCAAGAATATACATATAATAAATATGGAATTATGGAGGATTAGAAAATATGACAAGTATGAAATACGATTATAAATTTTACATTGGATGTAACGATAAGGATAGCAAAAAAGATAATTCAGCGCAAGTACTTTTCAACGTGCAAAATTATTTTCTTAAGACGTTCGGATTTTATTCTATGCAAGTAATGCACGGAGCGTACACACATATAGATAACACTGTAGTAACTGAAAAAACGTGCGTTATGGAATTAGTATTAGATGATAAGTTGTACGACCTTGAATTAATATGTGCAACGCTTAAAGAACTATGCAATCAGGAAAGTATATTAGTAACAACCACGCAAGTGGAGGGAGGATTGTTTTAATATGAATTATACACAATATAATTATGGAGACTTGAAAATTTTTTATAATAAATATAATCCTAAACCATATCACGGCTGCATATGGGTTAGCTATAATGGAGGATATGGCATAGGATTTTGGCAACAAATAACAAAAGATTATACGACAACGGAAAGACTCAAAAGATATAATCCAAAGTTTAAGGATGTTATATATTTTGAAGTCGACTAGCAAATAGCATAATACATATATAATATATGAACCTTTGAAAAAACGTGTACAATTAATATGAGGAATTAATATATGAAAGATAAAACAAAAAGAAAAATAGGTGAAACATCACATTACAAATTAATTAGAGTAACATATTTGGATTTTGGTTACATGGCTAGATGTCGTTATATTCATTATAATATAGTCGACAAAATAACTGGACGCAACGTCGGCATGTTTAGTGATTTAAAGTTAGCTAAAAAAGAATTACAAAATATGGAGGATAAAATAAATGATTGAGAATATTGAATTAACTATAGAGAATTATAAATTTGATGACATAACAAATAAATATAAATTGATAGACGGTCGAATAGATTATATCAATGAAACATTTTACGATAATGCAACATGTAAAGAGACTGTAAAATTCTTTAAAAGATTAGGCGGTAAGGAATATAACAAAAAAGCTGATACAAAATTCGGACGTAAAGTC
>Ga0310691_10003664_pt1 | contig 18130 bp, 19 predicted proteins | sample 176DNAGHGlowgp2_FD_203887 | JGI IMG/M metagenome (GOLD analysis project Ga0310691, IMG submission 203887) | Sheep rumen microbial communities from Palmerston North, Manawatu-Wanganui, New Zealand - 1766 DNA GHGlow gp2 (v2) (version 2) | ecosystem: Host-associated > Mammals > Digestive system >...
AGAGGTCGGTGTAGTTCTGGAAGTCGCGGTCGGACATCATGCCCTGTCCGTGCAGGTTAGGCGCGAAGATACGTGCATCCTCGAAGATGGTGCGGTCCTGGATGATGGTATCCTTGGACTGCGATATCTCCACCACTTCCTTGAAGCGCTTGTTGAGGAAATAAATCTGGAGATTGAACGACCAGCGCTTCATGTCGGCATAGAAGTCCTCCAGATACGGGTTGTTGTCAACGGGTTCAAAACGGGGTGTCCAGCCATATCGTTTGGCCAGCATCTTGGTCAGCGTGGTCTTGCCGCTGCCTATGTTTCCTGCTACTGCTATATGCATCTTGTTTATATTTACGATTTACGGATTTTCGATTGACGATTTACAGATTTTCGATTTACAGATTTTCCGGGAAGAGTCCGAAGAGTGTGCGGTCTATCTTATCGACGATGCCGGCAAAGTCGTGCGGCTCGTGCTCGAAGTCGAGGTCATCAACATCAATCACCATGACGCGGCCTTTGTAGCGATGGGTGATGAAGTCCTCGTAACGCTCGTTGAGGTTCTGCAGATACTCCAGCTGGATGGTCTGTTCGTAGTCTCGGCCGCGCTTCTGGATGTTTGCCACCAGGTGGGGCACCGTGGCACGGAGATAAATCATCAGGTCCGGCATCTTGGCCACGTGCATCATCTGCTCGAACAGCTCCATGTACGTTTCAAAGTCGCGGTCGCTGAGGTTCCCCATGGCCCTGTTGTTGGCCGTAAACACATAGACGCCCTCGAAGATGGAGCGGTCCTGGATGATGGTGTGCTTTGCCTCGTTGATGCGGAGCAAGTCACGGAAGCGCTCCTTGAGGAAGAACACCTCCAGGGCAAACGACCAGCGTCGGATGTCCTTATAATAGTCTTCCAGATAAGGGTTGTCGGCAACGGCTTCGAAGCGTGCCTCCCACCCGTAGTGGCGGGCCAGCATGTTGGTCAGTGTGGTCTTTCCGCAGCCTATGTTTCCTGCAATGGCTATATACATATTTATAGTTTTGCTGACAAAGGTACAAAATATTTACCAATCATGTATGTTTTTATATGATAATTTGTAACTTTGTAGCCAAATAACAAGCAATGTACAAACTATGGAAAAGACCAAGGAACCCACCCGTGTCGTATGCGCCGTTGTTGAGCGCAATGGCAAATATCTTTGCATGAAACGTACCCGCAGCCGCTATGCCTACATCAGCGAGCACTGGGAATTTCCCGGAGGCAAGGTGGAACAGGGTGAATGTGACCACGAGGCCCTGCTGAGAGAGATTCGCGAGGAAATGCGTTGGGACATCTTTGTTGGCCGGAAAATTGCTGAGTTCGACTATGACTATCCGGACTTCAGCACCCGTCTGGTGGCCTACCTCTGCCGCTGCGACGATGAGGACTCGTTCAAGCTGCTGGACCACTTGGACTACCGATGGCTGGCAGCCGACGAACTGGAGAGCCTTGAATGGACTGCTGCCGACCGTGAGCTGCTGAAATACATCGGTGCGAAGTAATTAAAAAAACGGGAACAGGCTACGCTCTGTAAGCATACTTGCGGCGAGCCCAGAAACGCTGGGCCAGCGACATCTTGGCATACTCCTGCCAGCCTACGGCACGCCCGTCGGGGAAACGGTCCAGATAGTGAGGATTATACATGTTGGCGTATGCTTCCATCTCAAAGGGGTTCAGCTCGTAGCCGGCATTGGGCAACACACGGTTAGCACGCCGCGCCTGCAGCCAAAAGACAAAATATTTCCAATAGAACAGGAGCCAGGAGTTACGGGTCGATTGTGCCTGTCGCAAATGAATGGTCTCGTGGAACTTCACGGGATGATACCACGACTTGGTCGGCCCCGGCTGGGGCTGCGCGTTAAGAAGCGTCGGCTCAAAATTGTTATACCGGTGCGCTTCGGCCTCGCTGTTGGTGATGATTGAGCCGAAGAAGGTCAGCGCATCGTAACCCTTATGGAGCCAAAAAGGCATGCTCACGGCACGCATGTCAGCCACATGGCTGGGGCGTCGTGCCGTGAGCATCAGTTTCAGTATATATAGGGCATTCGCCATGCTTTCGACTTTTACTTCACCTTGTCAACACCGTTCACCACCTTGTAGAGCAGCTTGTCGCTCTTGCTGTACCATGAGCCATCATAAGGAACAAAATTGCGGAACATGCCCTTAAAGTAACTCTTGTCGGCTGCAATGGTATATACACCTTCGCCAAACTGGTCGTTCACGAACGAGCCCTTATAGGTATCGCCATTCTTGAAGGTCAGCGTGGCATTGGCATCAACACGCATGCCATTCTCAAAGTGCCCGGTATAGGTGTCCTTGTCCTGGTCATTATATCGTGCCGTACCCTTGCCGTTGGGCTTCTTGTCGGCATCGACCTGACCGGTGTAGAAGAAGGCCACGCCGTCACTACCGTAGATGGGCTCGTTCTCAACTGTGGCTACTTCAGCAACATCGGGCGTGTCGCTACCCAAGAACTTGTTCACGACAAAGAATCCAAGCGCACCGCCTATCAGGAGGAAGACCAGGAAAATGACAATGATAAGTGGAGCCTTGCTTTTCCTTTTGGGTGGGACGTTGTATGACGCATACCCACTGGCAGGCGTCTTGGCCTGCGACACCTGAGGCTTGGCCGGTTCGGGCTTGGGTGCTTCGGGCTCTGAAACAGCGGGCTTCGGTACCTCGGGTTTCGGTATTTCAGGCTTCGGCACCTCGGGCTTCGGTACCTCGGGAGTTGGCGTATGATACAACGTACTCTCATCTTCCGGAGCTGGAGTCATCGCGGCAGCCATGGGGGGCTCGGGTTCCGGTGCAGCAGGTCTGGGGGCCCCGGGAATAGGCGGCGGACCAACAGGCGGCTTTGAGGTAATGATGACCTCGTCACCTCCGCCAACGATGGTTTCTTCCGCGTCGGCCGGCTGCGGTTCATTCACCACTTCGGCCGGAATGGGTTTGGCTTCCAGCAGCGTAATCAATTGCTCCATGCTCTGCGGACGGTCTTTGCGACGGGGTTGCATGGCAGTAACGATGACATCCCAGACGTGTTCACTGACATAGTCGGGACGCTGGCCGAGGCCTTCCTCGTTGACGACTGACGCTTCGGGCGGAACCATGCCGGTAACCAGGTTGTAGAGTGTGGCACCGAGACTATAGATGTCACTCACCGGCGAAAAGTCCTGCAGCGACTGCTGGAACTGCTCCAAGGGGGCAAAGCCCTTGCTCAGGCCAACCGGTGTGGCACTGGTTTCCCTACCGTCAGAGGTATAGTTCTTCGATATGCCAAAGTCAATGAGCATGGCCTTGTCACCGTTCAGCAGGATATTTGCCGGCTTGACATCGTAATGGCACATGTGTTTATCATTGTGCATGTAATTCAGGGCCTTGGCAATCTGCAAAGTGTAACGCACGGCATCTTCTTCCGGCAGACGGCCCTTATCCTTCAGCAGGTCGCGCAAGGAACCGTCACGCAGGAACTGCATGACGTAATAGACGGTGTTGTTCTCCTCGAACACGTCAGCCACATGCACAATGTTGGGATGGTTCAGCTGTGCCAGGTTATGGGCCTCCTTGATAAACTTCTGGCGGTACTTATCTACCTGGTCAACGCTGCCGGTGGAAGGAATAGAGACATTATTATTATAGGAGTCGCGCAGACAGGTGTCTTTCATGAAGAACTCCTTAATAGCTACAGGAACCTCCACCTCCATCTCGCCCAGCTTGCCCGTTACTTTCTCAGTTGTCATTGCCTGATAGGTAATGCCGAAACCACCCTGTCCGAGGACGCGGACAATGGTGTATCGGCCATCCTGCAATGTTGACCCTTGATGCAGGGTTACTTTTTTCTGTGTATCCATTGTTTCTTCTGTCTATAGTCTGAACTTATATTACATGTACCAGGAACGCTGCTTGACACCATCGGTAATCAGGTAGGTGCCACTGTCGGTAAACTTGACCACGGCAGGATGGAAGTCCTGGTCCTTGAGAGCTTCTTCCACGTTGGTGGGAATATCCTTGTAATAGACACCTCTTGAACAGCAGACGACAATGCCCTTATTGGTCACGCAGCAGCTCTTGATGGCTCCGAACTTCTCGAGGGCACGCTTCAGGTTGGCGTGGTCGGTCTCGTGCGATGCATAGTAGTGTTTGTTCGTGATGATGGCGAAATTACCATTTTCACAAATCGATACTGACAGTATTTCCTCGCCATCACCATTGTACTTGCTCATCAGTTCTTTCATCTTGTCAGGCATGACGCCCCAATAGCCGTTCTTGTCCCACACAATACACCAATAGCCAGAGTCTGTCATTGTGATATCGGTAATTCTTTTCTTGTCGTTATTACATTCCCGTATCTTGGTCTTCAAGCCTTCGGGAACGGCCGAAGTAAAGCAGTAACCGTTATCACCATAGACGGCTACGCCGCGCTCATCCTCAGTAATGGCACCTGTGCGGCAACCGTCATCGCCCCACTCCTTGATGGTCTTGGTAATATACGACAAGGCCTTGGCATTGTCGGTGTAGGAACGCGTAGTGCCATAGAATTCGAAACTGCCGGAACCGGAACCCGTCGATGACACAGCACGCTCATAGACCTGGAACGTGGAAGAAATGAGTCGTTTGCTCTTATACCACAGCTCCCAGCGATAAAGACCTTTCTGATAGGAGCCGCCGTCATTGTTTCCCCATCCGGGCAGGACAAGGGTCTGCGAGTTTCCTTTCTCAAAGTCGGCCTCGTCTGACGTCGTGTAGCCTGAGGGCGACGAGCTGCCGGTCATCATGGTTCCGTCGGGACGGTAAATCTTGGTATAGAGCGTCACGTTACTGACAGAACGGCTGCAGGTATAGGTAAGTTTGGGTGTGGCATACTTCAACTCATCGGCATACAACGTTCCTCCATACGATGTCAGCACATCACCGTCATAGTTGGTATTGCCGACTTGCAGACGGGTAATGGTCACATAGTCCATCGCATTGGTCTTTACCGGTGTGGTCGTCGGCTTGGTGGGTTTCTTTACCGGTTTCTTGCCACCCGAGGTGCTGGATGGCGTAGTCTGGCTGGGTAAATTCTGCCGACGCGTAATGGTCTTTTGCGCATCGGCTCCCTGCACTCCTGCAATGGCCAATGTCAGGAGTATGAGGGCGATTTTCATCATGTCCTTTTTCATTGTATTTCAGTTTTTACGTGTCTATAAAAAAATCCCATCGCTTTCTTCAGCATTGTGACGGCTGTTCTGCTGACCCTCTGCCGATTCCCCGTCTTGCGGCTTTCCACCTTGCGGTTTGGTGGCCGACGGTCCTTCCGAATTGGTCTTGTTGGGGTCTTGAATTTTTCGCGGAGGTGTAGTAGCCTTTGGAGGCGTTGCCTGTCCACTCGGTCGGCGAACAGGGGGAGTCTGTGGGTTCTGCTGCTGCTGACGGACGGCGGGTCGGTCGCCATCGTCTTCAACGTCTTCGCGTGTGATGGTGGTCTCCGTCGATGTGCGAGTAGGACGGACAGGACGATTGTCGTCCTTGTTGTTTAGCCAGAAAAACACTCCTACGACAGCAACCAGGACGACGAAAAAGAAGATAACAGCCATCATCAGGAACATGTGCCTTCCCTTGTTGCTGCGTGGCGGTGCAGAGGGCGTCACGGGTTGCTGGCGATACTCTGGCTGTGGAGGTACCGGACTTCCCACCACAACCTGCACATCATCTTCGTCGGTCTGCTCCCCCGTCGGGTCGGGCAAGGGTGGCGGCGGAGCAGGTACTGGGTAGAGCTCTGCCATCAGCACTTTGTTGGCAGAACGTGCACGGGCTTCATCGTCGGGATACTGACCGTCACCCTCCTCATGCTCTACTGAGTCAATGCGAATGATGTAGGCAGAATGGTTGTCTGCGTTATCAACCGTCTCACCAACCAGAATGCTGCGTTTCTGCTCTTCACTCTTGTCGCTGGCAAAGACTTCCATCAGGCCCTTGTCGTCCATCTGCTCCAGCATACCGTCGGAACACAGATAGAAGTAATCGCCCGCTTCTATGTTTTTGATATGGACGATGTCTGCCTTCGAAGGACGCTCCTGATGCGCCATGATGACACGAGTGATGACGTTCTTGTTCTTGGCCGTTTTCAGTTCCTCCCTGCTAAGCTCACCCACCTCAAAGAGGTCATACACCAAAGAGTGGTCGCGCGAACGATAGAGAATATCCTTCGTGGCGGGACGAAGGTGATAGATACGGCTGTCACCGATGTGGGCCACCGTGCATCCGCCCTTGTGGAAGCAAAGCAGCGTCAGGGTGGTACCCATCTTTTTCTGCCCTGTGGCATCTTGCTCGTCAACAGCAGCGTAGGCTGCCGTCACCGCTTCCTCTAACAGTTCATCGTTGAGCAGTTCATGGACGTCCCAACGACTGAGAATGTAGTTGCTGATGGTCTTGCAAACGGTACTACTGGCTATTTCGCCAGACTCATGTCCGCCCATGCCATCGCAAAGAATGAACAGGCAATCGTTGACGGTAGCCTCGCCCAGCAACGGGAATATCGAGTCTTCCTGATTGCTGCGGCTACCTAACTGCTGAATAGCAAGTGGTTGACTTATTTTAATTTTCATACTATGGTAAATTTCTTGATGGTTATACAGGTAGTTCGTATCTTAATATCACGGTGCCCATTTTGATTTCTGCCCCGTTCTTCAGTATCAGCTTGTCGGAACCGTTGAGCAACACTCCTGAAACGAAGGTGGAGTTCTTATTTGAGCCATTACTGATAATGGCCCTGACGGACATGTCAGCCATCCGTACTGTTTCTATGACAGCATGAAAACGACTCATGGTGTTGTTGCCGTTGGTGTCAATCTGCACCGTAGCCTGGGGGGTCGAACTGCGACGGCCGATGGTATTCCGACCGATGACCAACGGGTAACGCACATGATTATACACCAGGAACCCAGCCGTATTACCGACGGCCTGCTGCTGGGTGTGATGCCCGGCGAGAATGGTACGTCCGTCGTCTGGTACTGGCTGATAGGCTGGCTGCTGGTACTGCGGCGGCTGATATGCCTGCTGCACGGGCATAGCCTCCTGTACAGGTTGTGCCAGGCCTGCCTGCATGGGCTGCGAGCGGAACCGCACCATGAGCTGGCATCCGCAATTGGGACATTTTATGAGTTTCTGTTCTACGTTGAGCCTGTTTTTGACATCCAGCTCAACGCGACATTTCGGACAAACTACTCTGACTGTTTCCATAATAGTAGCTCTTCTGTATTTTTGTGTTATTTCCAGGTTATAACCGGCATGTTGTTATCAAACTTTCCCCACATGACGGGGTGCTGTCTGTCTTCTGAAATATTCTTGACACCTTTGCTGACGAATTTAAACAATTCCAAGGCCGTCACCACACGGTCCTTGTTGGTATCGGCACCACCGCGAAGACCGCGCTGCAGATAGGCCGTAAAGAAACCGTTTTTCATGTCCCGGCGCTCGATGGATGTCTCATCGGAACGGGACGACAGGAAGAACATCACTTTGGTATTGCGCAGGTTTTCCGGCACACTGGTGTTATACTGCGTACGCTGCTCGTTTCTCATTTTGCCAGAGAAGCAGGCATCGGCAAAAATCATCTTCGACCGTGCCTTGCTCTTTGCCATGATGTTTTTAATGCTGTGGTAGTCCAGCTCTCCGTCATAGCAGACAAGATTTCCCGGGCTGCCATGACCGCTGAAGAAGAACAGAATGGCATCATTCTTCGTCGCCTTGGCAAACTGCTGCTGCAGAGCTGTCAGGACGGCCGCACGCGTGGCCTGCGAATTGGTCAGCAGGATGGTGTTCGACCGTTTGTTTTTCGCGAACACGCCCTTGATGGTGACGGCATCGTTGGCACAAAGGGTCAGGTCCATATTTGTGCCAGGATAGTCGGCTATCCCAGCAGAAACAATGTAAATCTTCTTTTGGGCTGATGCTGAGCCAACGCTCAACACCAGCACCAAGAGCATCAGGAACAATCTTATTTTTTTGTTCATGGGAATGGCCTGTATCGTCGTTATACTAAAATGGCATCACCGGCATCGTTAATGTAGTCGGGCATGCTTCCGTCATCAACGCCAGGCAACGTGTTATCTACAATCAGCCCGTCGTCAAAGCCACCGTCATTGGCAGGGTCGGAAATCATAGGTTCTTCGCCATCATCCATGTTGATTACATATACACCGTCACCATTTTCAGGGCTTCCTGTTTCTTCTCCGGGTAACACACCGACAATCTCCACGTCTTCGTCAGCGTTTCCCTGATTGTTGATGACAACGTCGTCATTGTCTGCCGGTTCAGCGGGTACATGGTGAATATGCACGTCGTTATGATAGACAATGTCAACGTGGTCGTCAGGCGTGTAGTGACTGTTCTCGCTGTTCAGGGCCGACAATGACTGGTGGGTAAACTCACGGCGCTCTGAAGGGCTCATGCTGTTCCACTCGTTCTCAACATAGGTTGCATAGACATTGCCGTGCCACACAAAGGCACCGCCGGGACCTACCTCGGCACGTGCTGCAGCAAAAGCCTCATTGAACGACATGGAGTCGGAAACCTCTGCCACCATCATGCCGTTGTCGAGCAAGTAATGCCCCTCGTCGGGAACTGACACGTCTTCCGTTTCGGGCTGAACTTCGGGTTCCACTTCGTCCCCGTTTCCGCTGAAGTGATGGTAGGCTGCCGTGGCACCTACTGCACTGACGGAACCGAACATAATGCCGGCTACGCCACCAATGACAATGCGTTTCCAGGTCTGTCCGTCATCGCCCGATGTCGGCTGAAAGGCCGGGCGCGGCGGTGTTGCCGGGCGTGCTTGTGCGTTAGGGCGTGCCTGCGGTGTAGGACGCGGGGGAACTGCCGGACGTGGGGGAACTTGATTGTTTTTGGGTGCTCCGTTTACTGGACCCACTACGATGGTATCTTCATTATTTGTTGCCATAGTCGTAAAATTTTTAAAGTGATTATTGAATTAGGTTGAAAGTTAAAAACGTATCGGCTTGCGTTTCACACAAGAAGCATGTCGCCAACATCACCGTTGTTGACATAGTCCGGCATGGTGCCGTCACCCTCAAGCGAGGTATATAGAGGGTCACCACCGTCTGTCCCTGGGTCGTTGGCATAGCCTGCCGTCGGGTCGAGCTCGTCCGGACTCAAGATGTCGTCGGGCAACACTTCGTCCTCAATATCTACTACCGGTCCGGGGTCGTTGATGTCGAAGGGCTCGTCGGGAGGCATGACAGGATATATATCGCCAGGTGCAACAGGAGAAACGTTCTCGGCAGGGGCATCCACCACATAGACATCTGTGGTGTGGTGAATGTGGTGAACTTCGTGGTGATGCACTTGCTGGGGTTCAGCCTGTGCAATCTGCACATCATCGTCAGAGTCGATGGCAGCCATGACAGGCTCTTCCTGTCCGTCGTTCTCGGTCAGCCTCTCGTAGGCGTAGGCTCCTCCCACTCCTACCGCTGCTCCGGCTGCGGTACCGACTGCTGCTCCTAAGGCACCTTCCAGTAATCCGGTGCCGTCATTCTTTTTAGGCGCGGGCCTCATGTTCAAGTCATTTTCCATATTCATACAGTTTTAGGTTTATAATAATCTTATCACTTGCAAAGATAAGTCATAAAAGCCTTATTACCAAACATTTTCTCCCATTTTTCACAAGGGCTGGGGGTTCCGTGACGAAATACCCGTTTTGCGTGACATTCTGGTCAAGCAGGCTTACTTGATAAACTTGGCCTTGCAGTAAGGGCACTGGTCGTACTGGCGAACCAGCAGGTCATAGTCCATCGTATAGAACTTCCTGCAACAGGGGCAGACATAGCTGTTGCGCAGTTTTTGCTGCAGCATCTTGCGCTTCATCGGTGCCTTCTTGGAATCATTCAGCGAAACAACAATCATGGTAACGGTAATAATCAGGCCAATTCCCATGAAGAAGAAGCGGAAAAAGCCTAATGAGTCGGGCAGAATGAAGACACTGATCATGCCTAACGTACCTAATGCTCCGGCAATACCGCGAATGGCATTCTTCTTGGCCAGGTCTGCCTGTATGGCATTCGTCTCCTCTTCGTAGCGCATCCACACTCGCCTCAACGGACGAATGTCTGCCGTCTTGGGTGTCACCTGGTCAATAAGTTGCCTGATGGCTTCCCAGCTGAGCTTGTAGTGCTCTCCTCCCAACTCTACGACGTCGCTCGTCGTGACGGTCTTGGTAAAGATGGGACTACCGTTCACGTAGGTGTCGTTCTCCATCTTCAGATTTTCTATGGTGTAGGTTCCGTTGGGCAGAACCTGTATGCGGCAATGCCGACGGCTGACGCTTCTTGGCACACTGTCAATGCCGCCAAAGGGTACTGTCTTATTCCCCATCGTCAGGTTCAGCTGACCGTTCTGCGCGTTGCGTCCGATAACAATTTCCAACATATTTTCCTTATCTGGTTATATTTTAACTTGAATCATGAGTTCCTTCAGCTTCTTGAGGGCGTCTTTCGACACGTCAAGCGTATAGTAACACTGGCGGAAATCCGACAAGACGAGACGATGCTTGAGCACATTGATCTGGAAAACCATGTTCAGGTTAATCACGTACCGCTTGCCAATGCGTGCAAAGTACATCACCTTTCCCTGCAGCCTTTCCGACAAAATGGCTTCCATCTTCCCAAGACTCATGCCGACGGTGCATTTCAGCTTGTTCGACAGCATGATGTCGGTGTAGTTGCCATCTGCCTCAAAATAGGCAATTTCCCGCATGTCTATACGTAACAGGTCGTCGCGAGAGTTCAGGAACAGCCAGTCTTTGTTTGTCATATCCTTTGTGTTTTTAATATTCAAGTGACAAATGTAATAATAAATATTAAATTGAGCAAAATAAATCCGACAAAAAGTTGCTTCATACATGATTTTAGGTTCAAATTTGTCCATTTCGAATTATTTTTTTAACTTTGTCGTCCAAAAACAAGGACCAATATGGACGAGAAAGAAAGAATTATCCAGCTCCGCCGTGAACTTCACGAGCATAACCACCGCTATTATGTCTTGAACCAGCCCACCATCAGCGACCAGGAGTTTGACTTCCTCATGCATGAGCTGCAGGACCTGGAAGCCCGCCACCCCGAGCTTTACGATGCCAACTCTCCTACTCAGCGTGTAGGCAGCGACCTCAGTCAGGAGTTTCGGCAGGTAGCCCACCGCTACCCCATGCTCTCGTTGGCCAACACTTACAGCGAACAGGACGTTGCGGCCTGGTACGAAAGTGTGGAGAAAGGCTTGCAGGGGGAACCCTTTGAGGTGTGCTGCGAACTGAAGTACGACGGCCTTTCCATTTCGCTGACCTACGAAGACGGCCGTCTGACGCAAGCTGTAACGCGCGGCGACGGCGTGCGGGGCGACGACGTGACAGCGAACGTCAAGACCATCCGCAGCATTCCGCTGGTGCTCTCGCCAACCACGCCCCCCCTACCCCCAAAGTCGTTTGAAATACGAGGCGAGATTCTTATGCCGTGGAAGGTCTTTGAACGGCTGAATGCTGAACGCGAAGCAGCCGAAGAACCGCTCTTCGCCAATCCTCGCAATGCGGCCAGCGGCACCTTGAAGAGTCTGTCATCGGCTCTCGTGGCCAGCCGACAGTTAGATGCCTACCTGTATTACTTGTTAGGCGACGACATTCCGGCTGAAGGGCATTACGAAAACCTGCAGGCCGCTGCCTCATGGGGCTTCAAAATATCACAGGGCATGCGCAAGGTAAACAGCCTTCAAGGCATCTACGACTTCATTAATTATTGGGACACAGAGCGCAAGAACCTGCCCGTCGCAACCGATGGTATTGTCCTTAAAGTCAATTCTTTAAGACAGCAACGTTCATTAGGTTATACAGCCAAGAGCCCACGTTGGGCCATTGCCTATAAGTTTAAGGCCGAACGCGCCCGCACCTTGTTGGAGAGTGTCAGCTATCAGGTGGGACGCACGGGAGCCGTCACTCCCGTTGCCAACATGGCGCCTGTACAGTTAGCCGGCACTACCGTCAGGCGTGCCACGCTGAACAACGAGGATTTCATCCGCTCCTTCGACCTCCATTTAGGCGACTATGTCTATGTGGAGAAAGGTGGCGAGATTATTCCCAAGATTGTCGGGGTCGATGTCGATGCACGCCCCATCATTGCCCAGCCCGTGGAGTTCATCAAGCACTGTCCTGAATGCGGTGCGCGGTTAGTGCGCTACGAGGGAGAAGCTGCCTGGTACTGTCCTAACGACACGCAGTGCCCTCCACAAATCAAGGGTAGAATTGAACATTTCATCTCGCGCAAGGCCATGAACATTGACTCGCTCGGCCCGGAAACGGTCGATGAGTACTTCCACCGCGGTCTGATTAAGAATGTGGCTGACCTTTACGACATCGAGGTGCAGCAGATTAATGGTGACGGCTCGCGCACCAAGTCGGCGCAGAGAATCGTCAACGGCATTGCCAAGTCGAAGGATGTTCCTTTCGAGCGCGTGGTCTTTGCCCTCGGCATCCGCTTTGTCGGCGAGACGTCGGCCAAGTTGCTTGCCCGCCATTTCAAGACCATGGAGGCTCTTCAGCAGGCCACCGCCGAACAGCTCATTGAGGTTGATGGCATTGGCGATGTCATGGCTGCCAGCATCGTTTCCTATTTCAGGAACGACGACAACCGCCAGCTCGTCGAGCGACTGAAAGGCTACGGTCTGCAGATGTCGCTGAGCGACGAGCAGCTGAGTGCCCAGAGCGACCGCCTGGCCGGGCAGTCCATCGTCATCAGCGGTGTCTTCCAGCACCACAGCCGCGACGAATACAAAGCACTCATCGAGCAACATGGCGGAAAGAATGTTGGCAGCATCAGCAAAAAAACTTCCTTTATTCTCGCAGGCGACAACATGGGCCCCTCCAAACTGGAAAAGGCACAAAAGCTCGGTGTCCGCATCATGTCTGAAGACGAATTTCTGCAAATCATTTCTTAAGCCATGCTCCTAAAGACGCTTTACCGGCAAATCCGGCAATGCCGATCAAATCATGGTCATGGACCACGGACGCATCATTGAGCATGGCACCCACCAACAGCTTTTGGAACAGCGCGGCAAGTACTATGAACTGTATGTAGGATTAAAAAGCAACAATAAAATATGAGAATTGACATTATTACCGTTCTGCCCGAAATGTTAGAGGGCTTCGTGCATGAATCCATCCTCGCACGGGCAGAGAAGAAAGGACTGGCAGAGATTCGGCTGCACAACTTGCGCGACTACACACTCGACAAGTGGCGCCGCGTGGACGACTACCCCTACGGCGGGTCGGCGGGCATGGTGATGCAATGTGAACCCATTGACCGCTGTATTACCGCACTCAAGGCGGAACGCGACTACGACGAGGTCATCTTCACCTCGCCCGACGGCGAACGCTTCGACCAACACATGGCCAACGAGCTGTCAATGAAGGGCAACATAATCATCCTCGCCGGACACTACAAGGGCATCGACCAGCGCGTGCGCGACCACCTCATCACCCGCGAAATCAGCATCGGCGACTTCGTGCTGACGGGAGGGGAACTCGTGGCTGCCATGATTGCCGATGCCATCGTGCGCGTGGTGCCGGGGGTCATCGGCGACGAGCAGTCGGCACTCTCCGACTGCTTTCAGGACGACCTGCTGGCCGCACCCATCTACACCCGTCCGGCTGACTACAAAGGGTGGAAGGTGCCCGAGATATTACTCTCAGGCAACGAGGCCAAGATACGTGAATGGGAACTGGAACAGGCCATGGAACGTACGCGACGACTGCGTCCCGACCTGCTGAAGGACTGAAGTCCCGGACGGACTACCAGCCGAAGACATTGCGGAGCACCCACCATAAGACGAAGGAAATCAGCAACATGGCCACCAACAGCCAGGTTGCCACATCGGCCCACTTGGGACTGAGGTGCTTCATCCAGCCGTTCCACACCAGCAGGACCACCACCACGGGGAACAGCGTCATCAGGTAGGCATTATGGCGAAACGCTCCCACCACGTCGCCGTGCAACAGACTGTGCAGCATGCGCTGCGAACCGCAGCCGGGACATTTGTAGCCCGTCAGCTGATAGATACGACATTTGGGGAACCATCCTTCCGTCGTGGGGTCAAAGGCAAAGTAAAGACCTATGACCACTAAGGCGGCGGTAAGAATGATTCCCCAAACGTAATGCTTCATGTAAGGGATGGTGACTTGCCTTACCAGTTGTTACTCATGGCACCCATGATAACGGCACCGTAATAGACAATCAGGAAGATGATTTCAAGCACTATGCCGACAACAAAGAAAATCATACCTATCTTGAAATACTTTCCTGCCTTGTTGCTGCACTCCTGCGCCTGCAGATAATTACCCATACGGTAGAGGCTTTCCACCTTGTTGGTCTCTAACAAAGCCAGCACACCGAGCACCAGGTTGATGATACCGCCACACACACCGCAGCAGAATACGGAAAGGGCTATCAGCACAATGGCATGCACCTTGTAGTCCTTCGGCATGGGTACATACTCGTCAGAACGGCTGCTACCGGCCGACTGTGACTGATAGGAAGAGGAAGACTGATAGGAAGAAGATGACGACGAAGGCGAAGGGGCTGCAGGACTCTGAGCAAACAAATACTGTAGCTCGCTGACCTGACTGGCGGGTGTCCAGTTGGCCATGCCTTCGGTCCATACGCTGGTTTCGGGAGTAATGCCTCTTGCAGCCAGCTGTTCCAGGGTGAACGGGCCTGCCTGCTGATAGTTCTCTACAATGTAATAGGTTGCCATATTTCAAAAATTTAGTTTCAGTTGACAAAAGTAAACAATAATTTGCGTTTCTCCAAACTTTCTATCCACTATTTTTCATTTTCCCCCTTATTTTTACGGCAAGATGCCCAAAAGCGACTTTCAGCAAGGGAAATACGCATCAGGCTTGCTGACGGATAAACGCCTCACCTAACCGAAAGCCCTCCTCGTAGAGTGCCTCTAACTTCTTGACGTCTTTCTCCATACGCCCCACCTCCAGAGGCCGCTGCGGACGTATGACGACGATGCGCCCCTCGTCCTCCATGTGCTCCACCATGTCTAACTGGGCGTTATATACTGCCACGCGGTGACTGAGTGCCACCCTCAGTCGGGGGTAATTGCGGTAGATGTATTTGGGAATCTTCAGGTCGCGGCTGTCGTTGCGGAATCCCCGGTTGCGGGTCATGATGACCACGTTGTACTCATGCCCCATACTGATGGCGTGCTCCACGGGTATGCTGTCAATGATGCCCCCGTCCAGATAGGGCTGACCATCTACCTCGACAATCTTGCTGACGTAGGGCAGACTGCTCGACGCCCGGCAGATGTCTATCAGCCGCTGGCGGTTGCCGCTGTGCTCGCTCAGGTATTCCATGCGCCCGGTGTTGCAGTTGGTGACGGCCATTTCAAACACGGCGGGGTTGCGGAAGTAGGTGTCGTAGTCGAAGGGTATCAGCTCATTGGGGAAACGGTCGTAGAGCAGCTTCGGGTCGAAGATGCAGCCCTGTGTCACCAGGTGGCGCAGACCAATGTAGTCGTACTTGGCCAGCATGTCGATATTCGAGATACGGGCACGACGCGGCTGACGGCTCATGTACGACAGCCCGTTGCAGGCACCTGCCGACACGGCCACGACGTATCGGAAATAGAGATCGTGCTTCATGAAGGCATCCAGCACGCCACTGGTGAAGACACCACGCATGCCACCACCCTCAAGAACCAGTCCTGTATTTCTGTCTATTTGCATCTTATTTGCTAAATTATGTTGCAAAGATAGTACTTTTTGATAAATAAGTTGTAACTTTGCGAAATATATCATCACAAAAAAAGTTTTTTTGACTTATGTTTAGTAAAAACACATACGTACAGCGACGACAAGAACTCAAGAAACTTGTTCAGAGTGGGGTCATCGTACTCTTCGGCAACAACGAGGCACCCTACAACTATCCAGCCAACTGCTACACCCCCATGCGGCAGGACTCCACCTTCCTCTACTACTTCGGGCAACACCGCGACGGACTGGTGGGCATCATCGACATTGACAACGACGAGGAGTGGCTCCTCGGCGACGACATTGACGTGGAGGACATCGTCTGGATGGGCTTCACACCCTCGGTGGCCGACCTCGCCGCCGAGGTCGGCGTAGCCAAGACCGCCCCCATGAAGGCCCTCCGTTCCGTATGCTGCGACTGTGTCGCAGCCAAAAGAACGCTTCACTTCCTCCCCCCCTACCGCTTCGACACGAAGATTCTGCTCATGGACCTGCTGGGCATTCACCCCTCGCAACAGAAGGAAGCTGCCTCGCTCAAACTCATACAGGCCGTCGTAAAGATGCGCTCCACCAAGGAGCCACAGGAGATAGAAGCCATAGAACGTGCCTGCGAGGTGGGCTACCAGATGCACACCACTGCCCAGCGCCTCTGCCGCCCGGGCGTCACCGAGCGTTACATCGGCGGACAGGTTGATGGCATTGCCCGCTCGTTGGCTCAGGGGCTCAGCTTCTCCACCATCTACACCCAGCATGGAGAAATCATGCACGGCTGCCCGACCGATGCTCCCCTGGAGGCCGGCCGACTGGCGCTCTGCGATGCCGGCTGCGAACTGGATGACTACTGTTCCGACCATACCCGCACGATGCCCGTCAGCGGAAAGTTCACACAACGACAGCGGGAGATTTACAGCATCGTCGAGGAATGTCACGACTACGTGCTGCAGGTGGCCAGACCGGGCATCAGGTACAGAGACGTACACTTTGCCGTCTGCCGTCTGATGACGGAACGTCTGAAGGAACTGGGACTCATGAAGGGCGACGTTGACGAGGCCGTACAGGCTGGCGCACACGCCATGTTCCTGCCTCACGGACTGGGCCACATGATGGGTATGGACGTTCACGACATGGAGGGCTTGGGACAGATTCACGTGGGTTTCGACTACAAGACACCGCCCAACCTGCAGCAGTTCGGCACGAACGCTCTGCGCATGGGACGTGAGCTCCAGGAGGGCTTCGTGGTGACCGACGAACCGGGCATCTACTTCATTCCCGTACTCATTGACGAGTGGCGAGCCAAGGGACACTGCAAGGACTTCATCAACTTCGACCTGTTAGAAACCTACAAGGACTTCGGCGGCATCCGCATCGAGGACGACTTGCTCATCACCAAGGACGGCTGCCGCTTCCTCGGCGAAAGCCGCATCCCCTATCATGCCGCAGACCTATCCCCCCTAAGTTAGGGGGTTGGGGGTCTGAACAGACGCTTCAATAAGTAAGAAAAAGAGAATTATTAACATAGTATTAACTAACCGGGTGGTCGTTCAGACCCCCATCCCCTAACTTAGGGGGCTAAAAAACTGTAAATGAAAAAAATTTTAACCCTCGCGCTGCTCGCACTCGTAGCTACCGGTGCCAGCGCACAAGAAGAAAAGAAAGAGAAAGACAACAAGCCAGTATTCACCGTGGTCAAGGAACTGCCCATCACCAGCATCAAGGACCAGAACCGCTCCGGCACGTGCTGGGACTACTCTACCCTCTCCTACTTCGAGGCAGAAATCCTGAAGAAGAACGGCAAGACCTACGACCTCTGCGAGGCATTCGTGGCCAACAAGACCTACATGGACCGTGCCATCCAGGTGGTTCGCCTGCATGGCGACTGCCAGTTCTCACAGGGCGGTGCTGCCTACGACGTGCTCTACGCACTGCAGAACTACGGCATCTGCCCCGAAGAGGCCATGCCGGCTCCCGGCACTCCTCAGGGCGACTCACTGTTCAACTTCAACGAGTTCTTCTCCATCATGTCACCATACGTTGACGCCGTTGCCAAGAACAAAGCCAGCAAGATTTCTCCACAGTGGAAGGTCGGACTGCAGGGCATCCTCGATGCTTATTTAGGCAAGTGCCCGGAGAACTTTACCTACGAGGGCAAGACCTACACCCCGCAGAGCTTCGCCAAGAGCCTCGGACTCGACTGGAACGACTACGTAAGCATTACCAGCTACACCCACCATCCGTTCTACACCGCCTTCCCCGTCGAGGTACAGGACAACTGGCGCAACCCGCTGAGCTATAACCTGCCCATGGACGAGATGATG
>Ga0310691_10003666_pt1 | contig 18128 bp, 11 predicted proteins | sample 176DNAGHGlowgp2_FD_203887 | JGI IMG/M metagenome (GOLD analysis project Ga0310691, IMG submission 203887) | Sheep rumen microbial communities from Palmerston North, Manawatu-Wanganui, New Zealand - 1766 DNA GHGlow gp2 (v2) (version 2) | ecosystem: Host-associated > Mammals > Digestive system >...
CTCCGAGCTGCGCTCAAAACGATGGAATACTGAAGTGACCGAGCGTGATCGTCTTTACCTCGCAAAACTGGGGATGGATCTGCCGTAATCGTTTTGAGTATGTATTACACGACTTTTAGGTTTGTATAATATCTCTTAAGTATATTTACAGATCATTCCGGAAAATTGGTAGTATTCTTAAATGTTTTTGTGTATAACAAACAAAAAGTTTGATATAATAAAAAAAGTAGAAATGCCCGGATCATCCGGCATATGAACCCGGTCGTGTAGAGGAAAGAAAAATGAAAACATCAAAAAATGGCTTGAATACTCCGGAGCGCCCGGTCTTCGTGATCGGCCACAGAAATCCGGATACTGATTCCGTGTGTGCAGCTATCTGCTATGCTGCCCTGAAGCAGACACTTACAGGGAAGGATCACGTGGCTGCCAGGTGCGGTCAGCTGAATGAGGAGACCCACTACGTCCTTGATAAATTCGGGGTCCAGCCTCCCATACTCATTAAAGACGTGAGAGCGCAGGTACGGGATATGGAAATGCGCTCAGTATATGCTGACTCTGCCAACATATCCCTTAAAAAAGCCGGCGAGATCATGCATGACGCCGAGGTCATCACACTCTGTATAGCTGAGAAGGGAAAGCTCTCCGGCCTCATCACTTCGGACGATATCGTTAGATCCTACATGGATGCATATGATGACAGAGTCCTTTCGAGAGCGAAGACCCCCTATAAAAATATTGTGGAAACCCTGGACGGCGAAATGATAGTGGGTGATATATCGGACACTATGGAGACCGGAAAGGTCATCATAGCTGCCGGAACTCCGGACTCTCTCGACCACTTCGTCGAACCCGGCGATTTCGTGATCGTCGGTAATCTGACAGATGCCCAGCTTAAAGCTATCGACATGAAGGCCGGATGCCTTGCTGCATGTTTTAATGCGACTATCGATCAAAAGGTAATAGATAAAGCCCGGGAATCGGGGTGCCATATCATAACCTCTCCCCACAATATGTTTACGGTATCGAGGCTTATCAATCAGAGCCTTCCCGTGCGTTCCATCATGAAGAGTAATGATCTCATAACCTTCCGCTCCGATGAATATATTGAGGATATAGAGCCGGTTATCAAGAGCCAGCGGCACCGTTACTTCCCCGTGCTTGATAAACGGAATAATTTCATGGGAATGATCTCACGCAGAAATTTCCTGGGTGTCAAGAAAAAGCAGCTGATCCTTGTGGATCACAATGAAAAATCCCAGGCGGTTCAGGGTATGGAGGACGCGGAGATCCTGGAGATCATCGATCACCACAGGCTCGGCACCGTTACCACCCTCTCTCCCGTATTTTTCAGGAACCAGCCCCTTGGCTCCACATCCACCATCATATGGCAGATGTACAAAGAAAAGGGTGTGGAGATAAGTAAAAGTATCGCCGGGCTATTACTGTCCGCTATCCTTTCAGATACCCTCATGTATAAGAGTCCCACCTCTACTGAAATAGACAGGATGGCAGGGGATGAGCTTTCAAAGATAGCAGGAGTTGATGCGGAGAAATTTGCCAGGGAAATGTTCCGGGCGGGATCGAATCTCGAGAAAAAGACTGCGGATGAGATATTGACCCAGGACTTTAAGAGATTTTCAATAGGTGATAAATCAATCGGCATAGGCCAGATAAATGCCATGGACAGGGAAGAGCTGAAAGCGATCCGTGATAAGATCCTTCCTGTACTTGATAAGAAGAGAGCATCCTTCGGTCTCTCCATGATCTTCTTCCTTTTAACGGATATCATAGGAGAAGGATCCGAGGTATTGTTTACCGGTGAAGGAGCAGCGCCGGTAATAGAAAATGCCTTTTCCTGTCATATAAATGACGACGGACAGAGCGGAATCCTTCCGGGTATAGTGTCCAGAAAAAAGCAGTTTCTTCCGGCTGTTGTCGAAGTTATTCAGGCCTGACATGTCATCCTGAGGGCTGTGCCCGACATTATTCAGGCCTGACATGTCATCCTGAGGGCTGTGCCCGACATTATGCAGGCCTGACATGTCATCCTGAGGGCTGTGCCCGAAGGATCTCTTAGGATCCTTCGCCTTGCTCAGAATGACACCGTTTTCGCCTGATAACCTATCAATGGTGGAATAATCTCAGCCCCGTGAAGTACATGGCCATGCCGTACTTATCAGCAGTCTCAATGACGTTATCATCCCTTATGGATCCTCCGGGCTGGGCTATGTATTTTACGCCGCTCTTTTTTGCTCTTTCCACGTTATCTCCGAAGGGGAAGAAGGCATCTGAGCCAAGGGCCACATCCTTATTCTTACTGATCCACTCTTTTTTCTCTTCTTCAGTGAAAACATCGGGCTTTGTCTTAAATATCTTCTGCCATGCGCCGTCTGACAGAACATCCATGTACTCATTTCCCATGTACACATCGATAGCATTGTCTCTCTCTGCTCTCTTTATCTCATCGAGGAACGGAAGCTCCAAAACCTTCGGGCACTGACGGAGGAACCAGTTATCTGCTTTTGATCCCGCAAGACGTGTACAGTGGATCCTGGACTGCTGTCCGGCTCCGATACCGATCGCCTGCCCGTCCTTTGCATAAGCTACGGAATTACTCTGGGTATATTTCAGTACGATAAGTGAAATGATGAGATCTCTCTTTGCGCTGTCGGGGACATTTTTATTCTCTGTCACCAGTTCACCCAGGAACTTCTCATCTATTACCGCATTATTCCTGCCCTGTTCAAAGGTAACACCGAATACCTGCTTCTTTTCCTTTTCCTCCGGCACATAGTCTTTATCTATCTTCAGAACGCAGTAATTACCCTTCTTCTTTTCTTTAAGTATCTCGAGCGCCTTATCTGTATATCCGGGGGCAATGATACCGTCTGAAACCTCTCTTTTAATGAGGTTTGCAGTATCCTCGTCACACACATCGGAAAGGGAGATAAAGTCCCCGTAGGATGACATCCTGTCCGCCCCCCTTGCTCTTGCGTAGGCTGTTGCGAGGGGGCTTAATTCCCCGAGATCATCAACCCAGTAGATCTTTGCTTCAGTGTCATTTAAGGGAAGCCCCACAGCTGCACCTGCAGGTGACACGTGCTTAAAGCTGGTGGCTGCAGGAAGTCCCGTGGAAGCCTTTAATTCTTTTACCAGCTGCCATCCGTTAAAAGCATCCAGGAGATTGATATACCCGGGTCTCCCGTTCAATACTTCAAATGGCAGGTTAGATCCGTTCTCCATAAATACTTTTGAGGGCTTCTGGTTTGGATTGCATCCGTATTTCAGTTCAAATTCGCGCATTTTTCGTGATCTCCTTATACTCTTATGTGTCTTTGTGCTTTGCGTGGCACTCCCGCACCCGGTGCCTGAAGCGTGCCGTAATATATGTCATTCTTAATAAACCTGTGTCATTCTGAATAAACCTTTGTCATCTGAACACAATCTGTGTCATTCTGAGCGAAGCGAAGAATCTGTACCATGCTCCCCCGGGATGACAGAGTTATTTATTCTTATTAATGATTCTAGTCTCATATTTTCCGGTTTTGATGTCGATGAACCTCACAAAAAGCGACACCTTGTTTTCCTCATTTAAGGAATTCCATACAGTGTCCGTAAATTCATCAATGTTTCCGCTTATGTCCACTATCTCCGGCTCCCCTTCAAAGCTGGGAAGAGGATCCCCGTCTCCCATATAGGTGTGGATAAATCTACCCTCGCCCGCCTTTGGACTGTCGAAAGTAAAGGTGTTTCTAAGGCACTGAGAAGGATCTCCGTTATCGCTCTTAAGGATGGACATTGAAAAATCGTATTTTCCGTTTTCGACCTTCATAAGCCCTGATATCCTGGGAGTATAATTCGGTGCGTCAGGTTCGAATTCCCTTTCTCTTAATGACTCTTCAAAGCTCTGACCCTTCTGCATATTCTCATACACCGTATCGGTCTGGTCTCCGTTTGTGACAATGGTCAGGTTACCAAGGACACGCACGGGCGCATAAATAATGAGGGATGGGTCTGATAATAGCGACTCGTCAAAAGCCTGCGTTCTTATGCCCTCTCCCTCCTCTATAAAGACACGGTTTCTGCTGTTCACGCTTCTCCCCATGATAAAGTAACCGCACACAGCGTACTTTCCGTCACCGGATAAGCCGATAACGATCCCCCGTCCGGGGTAGGGATTTCTTCTCAGGGTTTCCGACAGAATTTCTTTTTTCATGTTCCTCGCTCCTCTTCCTTTCAGCTCCTTATGTTTTCAATCTGCCAGTCTATGGGTTCCATGCCGTTTTCCTTTAGGAAATCGTTGCATTTCGAAAAGTGCCTGCATCCGAAAAATCCGCGGCTTGCTGACAGCGGACTGGGATGGGCGGCTTCAAGTACCAGGTGTTTCGGGTTATCGAGCATTGCTTTCTTTTCTCTTGCCGGACGTCCCCAGAGCATAAATACCATGGGTTCATCCTTCTTATTAAGTGCTGCTATCACTTCATCGGTAAAGGTTTCCCATCCTTTTCCTCGATGTGAAAAAGCTTCATGGGCTCTTACGGTTAGTACGGTATTTAAGAGCAAAACCCCCTGATCTGCCCATTTTTTAAGATATCCGTTATCAGGGATATAAAGTCCCAGATCATCCCGGAGTTCTTTATATATATTTACAAGTGATGGTGGAATGTCCTTCTTTTCGACCTCAGGTAAAACGGAAAAAGAAAGTCCGTGGGCCTGATGCTCATTATGATAGGGGTCCTGCCCCAGAATTACTACCTTGACCTTTGAATAAGGTGTGAAATGAAATGCATTAAAAATATCTCCGCATGGTGGAAATATCTTACGCGTCTGATACTCTTTCTTTACGAACTTATATAGTTCTGCGTAGTAAGGCTTCCTGAATTCCTGATCCAGTACCGGAAGCCAGTCATTGCTTATTCCCGGCATCTCACATTTACTCCTTTTCCTCTCAGGAATTCCTTTACTTCAGAAATGGATAATTCCTTATAGTGGAACAGAGACGCTGCCAGTGCGGCTTCCGCATGTCCTTCGGTAAAGGCCTCCAGGAAATGCTCCCGTTTCCCTGCTCCCCCCGATGCTATCACCGGGATCTTCACTTCGTCCGCTATGGCCCTCGTAAGAGCGAGATCATATCCGGCCTTTGTCCCGTCTGCGTCCATGCTGGTTAAGAGGATCTCTCCTGCTCCCAGACTTTCCGCTTTCTTTGCCCAGAGGACCGCATCCAGCCCCGTATCAATGCGTCCGCCGTTCTTGTACACGGTCCAGTTATTACCGTCTTCACTTCTTTTAGCATCCATTGCGAGAACCACGCACTGGCTCCCGAATTTATCCGCGGCTTCGCCAATAAGCTCCGGGTTATTTATAGCTGCCGAATTTACCGCAACCTTATCCGCCCCTTCTCTTAAAACTTCCCTGAAATCATCAACGGTCCTTATGCCGCCTCCCACAGTAAAAGGGATAAAAAGCTGCCGGGCTACCATTCTCACAAGGTCCACAACAGTTTTCCTATGATCGCTCGAAGCAGTGATATCGAGGAATACCACCTCGTCCGCTCCTTCTCTGTCGTAAGCCTTTGCTACCTCCACAGGGTCCCCGGCATCTCTTAAGTTTACGAAATTCACGCCCTTAACGACTCTTCCGTCATTAATATCCAGGCAGGGAATGATGCGTTTAGTGTACATTTAAGAAGTTCTCCAATATCTTTATCCCGTCATCGGAACTCTTCTCGGGATGAAACTGGACTGCAAATACATTGTCTTTCTCAACAGCTGCATCGACAGTCTCCCCGTAATCAATGGTGGCTGTGACTACACTTACGTCCTCTGCGCGGACATAATATGAATGAACGAAATAGACAAATGTTCCGTTTTTAATGTGATCAAAGAGTCTCCCTCCGTTACGGATCTCAAGAGAATTCCATCCTATATTCGGAACCTTTAATCCGTCTGCGCCGGAAAGCTTCTTTACTTCACCCTTCAATATCCCCAGTCCCTCTACTCCGGGGGCTTCCTCACTTTTTTCGAATAAGAGCTGCTCTCCGAGACAGATCCCAAGGAAGGGCTTCCCGCTCTTAGCTATCTCCTTTATCACGGGAATAAGGCCGTACCTTTCAAGCTTACCCATGGCGTCACCAAAGGCACCGACTCCCGGGAGGATCACATGATCCGATCTATTTATTTCCGCGGGATCCCGCGTGATAAGTGCTTCAGCTCCCAGGCTAATAACCGCCTTTTCCACACTTCTCACGTTTCCCGCATCATAGTCAATAATGGCTACCATTTTTTATCCTTTACCTGCTGGAATATGTCCCGTCATCCTGTCTGGAAACATTGAATTCATAGAGAAGATCGCCGTCTCCGGAGGATCCGCCTTCATCATCTGACTCTTCGTCCCCGGGCTCCTCCCCGGATTCCGGTTCCTCAGGGCTGCTGTCGTCTCCTCCCGTATCCTCAGGCTCTTCACCGGTTTCCGCTGCAATATCTCCCTCCGGGTTATCCGAAGGAGGCGCAGCCTCTTCTGCGGGTATTGCCTTAGGGTCGTACGCTTCAACAGAGGTCGACACTACCCTCTTCTGATTCCTCTCAGCATTGCTGGTGGTGTCAACTCCCAACTGTGCAAGCTCATCATTAATGATCTCTTCACGGACACGGTCCCTCCATTCGGGATCCGCGATATCCATAAGTGCTATGGTGTATGTGGTCCTGTCAGAAATATAGGACAGTTCCGCAGCTCTCTGGTTTCCGACTCCGAACTTTTCATTCAGAGCAGCCATGATCCTCATGTATACTTCCGTAAAGTCACCTTCTATGCCCTTTGCCTTCGCCTCTTCCAGATGCTCTTCATAGTAGGCCACACCTTCAATAAGGGCATTCAGAGCTTCCAGGTTTTTGCCCTGTCTGTCGTAATCCTCGAATGACTCATATTTTCTCTGGAGAGTCATGATCATTACAGTATTGTCAAAGATCTCCTGGCTCTCCTCATCCAGTCCTTTAAGTCCCGCCATGGAGCGGAAGGCATTATCGTATTCCCCTCTCTGGTACTCAGCCGTTCCCTCCTTGATGTATCCTGCCTTCGGGAATACCGAGAGACAGAAGATTATCATCGCCGTCAGGGAAGCAAAGAAGATCACAACCGCGATTATCTTCTTCTTCGGGATCTTCTTTTCAGGAGGTCCTTCATCTTCAGGCTTCTTCTCCTTCTTTGGCTTCTTTGGCTTAGGCTTCTTCTCTTTCTTTGGTTTAGGCTTCTTTTCCTTCTTCTTTTTCTTTTTGGCGTTCTCTTCTTCCTCAGCTTCCTTGATAACCTGCATGTTCTCAAGAGTGGCCTCGGTATGATTGGCGCCATCCTCGTCCTCGTCATCATCGGAGGAATCAAAAAGTGCGCCTAATATCCTCTGGAGTAGTCCCGGCTTCTTCTCCTTGCCGTCCTTTGGCTTGGCATCTGCTTTCTTCTCCGCAACAACCACACCGCCGGCACCAAGATCCATGGTGTCAACGATCACTCCGTCTGCACCCTCTTTAGGTGCTTCTGCATCCTCTTCATCTTCTTCGTCATCATCTTTACCGCCGAAGAGTCCGAAGAGTCCTCCTTTTTTCTTCTTCTTTTTCTTTTTCTTCTTTTCTTCCCCGGAGTCTTCTCCCTCACCGGCACTGCCTTTCCCGCCGGAATCTCCTTCATCTCCGACTCCCAGCATGCTCATGAGTTCATCATCCACCATCTCATTACTGTCGTTCTTCTTGAGAAGGTCACTGATCTCAGAGAGTTCATCATCCTGAGGGATCTCATCTATAAGGTCGGTAACATCCTTATCTTCCGCTGCCGCAATATCCGCGAGAATATCCTCTGCAGTGGTTTCCTTAGGTGCGTTACCGCTTTCTCCCGCATCACCATCTTCTCCCAGCTCCGGTATAGCTCCCAGGAGATCTGCTATCTCGTCCGCTGACATATTATCCCCTGCTCCGGCATCAGGTTCTGCCTCCAGCTCCGGCACAGGCTTTTCTTCCGGTGCAGGTTCCTCTTCCGCCGCAGGTTCTTCTGCGGGAATGGTGCCGCCGGACAGCAGAGCTTCTATCTCTTCCGGCGTCATTACATGGTTGGGATCGTCCGATACAGGCGCGATCTCAGGCGCTGCCTCGGGTTCCGGGGCAGGCTCCTCTGCAGGGGCGTCTCCTCCCGCTGCTGCCAGCATGGCCTCGATCTCTTCCGGCGTCATTACATGATTGGGATCGTCCGATACTGGCGCGATCTCAGGCGCTGCCTCGGGTTCCGGGGCAGGTTCAGACTCGGGCGCGGGCTCCTCTGCAGGAGCGTCTCCTCCTGCGGCTGCCAGCATGGCCTCGATCTCTTCCGGCGTCATTACATGGTTGGGATCGTCCGATACAGGCGCGATCTCAGGTACTGCCTCGGGTTCTATGTCCGGTTCGGGCGCGGGCTCCTCTGCAGGGGCGTCTCCTCCTGCTGCTGCCAGCATTGCCTCGATCTCTTCCGGTGTCATTACATGGTTGGGATCGTCCGATACAGGCGCGATCTCAGGCGCTGCCTCGGGTTCCGGCTCTATCTCAAGCTCAGGAACTGCCTCGGGTTCTATGTCCGGTTCGGGCGCGGGCTCCTCTGCAGGAGCGTCTCCTACTGCTGCTGCCAGCATTGCCTCGATCTCTTCCGGCGTCATTACATGGTTGGGATCGTCCGATACAGACGCGATCTCAGGTACTGCCTCGGGTTCCGGGGCAGGTTCAGGTTCGGGTTCTATCTCAAGCTCAGGAACTGCCTCAGGTCCCGGGGCAGGCTCCGGTTCGGGTTCTATCTCAAGCTCAGGAACCGCCTCGGGTTCTATGTCCGGTTCGGGCGCGGGCTCCTCTGCAGGAGCGTCTCCTCCTGCGGCCGCCAGCATTGCCTCGATCTCTTCCGGCGTCATTACATGGTTGGGATCGTCCGATACAGGCGCGATCTCAGGTGCCGCCTCGGGTTCCGGCGCAGGCTCGGGTTCCGGCTCTATCTCAAGTTCAGGAACTGCCTCGGGTTCTATGTCCGGTTCGGGCGTGGGTTCTATCTCAAGCTCGGGAACCTCCTCGGGTTCAGACACGATCCCGGGCTCAGGTGTGGTCTCAGCATCCAGCTCTGCCGCAACTGCCGCTTCTATTTCTTCGGGAGAGATGAGTTCATCCAGATCTCCCAGTAAATCCTCCGCAGGTATATCCTCAGGCTCTGCCTCAAGTGCAGGCTCTTCTATAGCCTCAGGCTCTGCCTCAAATACAGGCTCTTCCGCTGCCTCTATCTCAGGCTCCGCTTCAAGCGCAGGCTCTTCCACCGCCTCTAATTCAGGCTCTGCTTCCGGTTCTGCCTCTATCTCAGGCTCCGGCTCCGGCAGAACTTCAAGCTCTGCTTCAGGCGCAGGTTCTTCTACCGCCTCAGGCTCTGCCTCAAGCGCAGGCTCTTCTATAGTCTCAGGCTCTGCCTCAAATACAGGCTCTTCCGCCGCCTCTAACTCAGGCTCCACTTCAAGCGCAGGCTCTTCCGCCGCCTCTAATTCAGGCTCCGCCTCCGCCTCAAATGCGTGTTCTTCTACCGCCTCAGGCTCTGCCTCAAGCGCTGGCTCAGCTGCCGCCTCTGCCTCCGGCTCCGGCATCACTTCAGTCTCAGCACCAAGTGCCGGCTCCTCTACTGCTTCTGCCTCCGGCTCCGGTGCCGCTTCTTCAGTCCTGTGCTCAAAGGCAGAGATCTCTTCTGCCGTAGCACTCTTACCGCCGGCCGCCATGAGCATGGCCTCGATCTCTTCCTGAGTTTTCATATGTCCATGCTCACCAAGAAGAGGAGCCGGATTCAGTTCCTCTTCTACAGACAGTTCTTCGTTCTCTCTATGATATTTTGTCCCCGGCTCAGAAACAGCTCTGAGCAGGGAGTCAAGATAGCTTTCGTCAGAACCCATAACAAAAAGTTAATGTCTAAAGTATCGTAACAATACCGTATTATCGACTGCAACAAAGAAAACGACAAATAATAGGTGTTTGTCGTTTTCTATAAATATCCAATTCAGTTTATCACATCTTACAAAAATCTGCCACAGATTTGTATCTTACGATAAAGTACAGAAACTATCAGAGTAAGATCCGTCAGGGACAAATAGAACGGGCGCAGGAAATGATAGACAGCGGCAAGTACAAGTACAAGCAACGTCCAAAAAACCAGAACGATCCCCATCGTTTTATTGCAAAAAATACAATGACCGGAGTAATTATATAGTACGTCTTATTTCTTGTGTAAAACCTCGTTCATTGTATGTATATAATCCTTCAGATTATTGGCATCCTCTTCTATATTGCCGTAAATCACCCCTGAGGACTTTGACATCTCACCCATCTGGGTGGCCACAACAGCAAATCCTGCGCCTGCTGCTCCCGCTCTGGCCGCTTCAATTGAAGCATTCAGTGTGAGTATGTTCTGGCGTGACGCAATTTCCTCCAGTCTCTTTGCCCTTTCGGTAATATCATTTACAACACTCGTGGATTTTTCTATCTCCGGCTTTATGACTTCTAATACCTTGGCATTTCTTTTTCCAAAGTATGCACCCTCCACTATCTTGTTGATCATAAGTCCCAAAAGCTTTGCAGCTGCCTTAATGGACTTCTCCGTCCGTACAGGAACTTTCTGAACCGCAGCCCAGTATTCATCGGGGTCGATTCCCAATTCTTCAGCATATGCCTTAAATTTGCCCTCATCCGGGGGATTGGGAAGCACCTGCCCTCCTATCACTCTGCCCACCACTTCATTATCTATCACGATGTCCTCTCCAAAATCCATGAGCCCCGCATGACAGTAGTAGCAGCCAACACCCTCAGCATCATTTTTCTCACATCTCTCTCGACCCCTCTGGCATCCTCTGTTGTACTTCATACAGAAATCTGTGAAATTACTTCCCTCGGAAATATAATTTCCATCATCACCCAACGAAATAGCCGCAAGTCCTGTTGCATCAGAAAACAGGTCTTGTATCTCCTGATACTCCTCCTTGCTGATATAGTCAAGAATTCTCATTTGTTTTCCCTCCATAATGTAGTCCCTTTTTTAATAATTATACATATCATTCAATATTATTCAATATTCTTTTAAAACACAGATCTCAGGCGGTATGCGGGTTTCGAACAGACTACGAGATTATATCAGATATAAATATGAAAAAGGTTATACGTGAATCAAGAAAGAGATGGTATGATGCGAGGATAGCCGTTAATTACTGGCTTTCCTCGCACATTAACTGTCAAAGATGGGAGTTTATCACATCTTACAAAAATCTGCCACAGATTTGTATCTTACCATCACTTCTCCGGCAGCACGGGAGTCAGGCTGTAAAGACCCGACAATATAGTAGATGAGTTATGAAGAAGCGCAGATGATGAAGGTGCAAGGATCCCTGCTACGCCAAGGGTTATGAGCATTCCGTTAAATCCTATGATAAAACGGTAGTTGGAACTGATCCTGTCCATCATGGCATCACTTATCTTCTTCATAGTGACAAGCTCATAAAGGCTGTCAGCGGAAATAGTAATATCCGCAACTTCCCTTGCAATGGCTGCTCCGTCGCTTATAGCTATGCCTGCATCTGCTTCCGAAAGAGCCGGCGTATCATTAATGCCGTCCCCCACCATTACAACAGTCCTGCCCTGATCATGTTCCTTTTTGATAAATTCTGCCTTGTCCCCGGGGAGAACCTCAGCATGAAACTCGTCAATATTAAGCTCGGATGCGATCCTTCCGGCTGTGTCTTTATTGTCTCCGGTCATCATACATACTTTACTGATACCGAGATCATGGAGAAGATCCACCACCTCTCCGGCCTCAGGCCGCAGGGGATCGGAAATACATATTACAGCCATCAGAGTCTTTTCTATCGCCAGATACAGGTGGGAATAACTGCTGTCCAGGGATTCAAGTACCTTCTTCTCATCCTCTCCGATCCTGCATCCTTCATCCTCAAAGACAAAGTGATAGCTTCCTATGACCGCTTTTCTTCCGTCAATGATGCTGGCAATACCATGGGCCACCACATATTTTATCTCAGAATGCATCTCATCATGGGAAAGACCTCTCAGCTTTGCCTCTTCCACTATCGCATTGGCAATAGAATGTGGATAGTGTTCCTCCAGGCATGCTGCCACACGGAGCATCTCATTATCACCCGCTCCGTTTAATGTCACTATCTCCACCACTCTCGGCTGAGCCTTGGTAAGAGTTCCGGTCTTATCAAATACTATTGTATCCGCCTTTGAAACCGCTTCAAGGAATTTCCCGCCCTTAACGCTTATATTGTGTTCACGCGCTTCCCGCAAGGCAGAAAGAACCGTAAGCGGCATGGAAAGCTTCAGTGCACACGAGAAATCCACCATTAGGAAGGAAATTGCCCTTGTCACATTGCGCGTAAGAAGGTACGTCACAGCTGTTCCCATAAGCGCATAGGGCACCAGCGAGTCTGCAAGATGATATGCGCGGCTCTCGGTTTCGGACTTCAGCTTTTCGGACTCTTCTATCATCCTGACGATCTCGTCGTACTTACTCCTGCCGGCTGTCTTAGCAACCTCTATAACACATTCGCCTTCTTCCACAACTGTTCCGGCATACACATACCCACCCGGCTGCTTCACAACAGGAACAGATTCGCCGGTCATTGACGCCTGATTTACCGATATCTCACCTGAGACAACCTTACCGTCAAGCGGGATCACATTGGACGTATGCACGACAATGCGGTCACCTGCTTTTACATGCTTAATGTCCGTAAGTACCTCACCAGTCTCTGTCTGCATCCATACCCTGCCCACATTAAGGGACATGGCCCTTGCCAGATCACCCACAGATTTCTTATGGGTCCACTCTTCCAGTATCTCTCCCGTATTCAGAAGGAACATTACAGAGCCCGCAGTGTCATAGTCACCCATCGCAATGGCAGCTATTATCGCAGCCGCGTCGAGAACAGGCACTTCTATTTTGCCCTTTAATAGACACTTCAGGCCTTTCCATATGAATCCCCCGCTCTTTACAATATTCCATCCGTTTCTGATACCGGTTGGAAGAAATAACATCTGGAACAGCCTGGTTCCCACAGAAAAAAGGATCTTATCCCTGAAATCCCTGTTCAGGGCTCTTCCTGTATTGTCAGGCACCAATGCCAGAGCTTCCGGATCATCATAATCAAAATCATCCAGAGCCTCCATAAGTTCATTCCTTATGCCGGCAATGTTCTTTTTCCTGACCACCACCGTGGATGTTTCATTATGGACACTTACATCTTCCAGATAATCCAGATTTTTAAGGTAATACTCCAATATATCAGCTTCTTCCATGGTCATTCTGGTAACTGCCATCCGCAGTCTTATGGAATGTGCTGATTCATGCTCAACCGTATATCTCATTGTATGCGCGATCGCTCCTTAAAGATTTTTAAGACCGGTTTCTCTTCCGGGATCTTTCATGCTTCTGCTGTAGCCGATTCCCTCTTATTAACCTTATCTTCGTACTCTTTCACAAGGGCTCTTGCCGCCTCGAGCTTTTTCTGGTCTTCCTCTTCATAACGCTTTTCATTTATATCACTTGCGTCCTCATAAATATCCTGGCAGTTTTCCTTTAAGATCTCTGTCTGATTTACCACCGCATCCTTGCACCTTAAAACTGCAGCAGTGCAATGAGTGTATACCTTTTTCGCATCCTTACTGGAAAGGATCGATACACCTGCTGTTCCGAAAAGCACCCCTCCGGCAAACAGAGCCAGTCTCTTCCACTTGAGTCCACCTAAAACATCACAAATAAACATAATATTAAACCTGCCTTTCCTTTGTTTTATTGAATATAACTGCGTTTAAGTACTATAACTCTCTATAAACGCCGAAAACCGCAGTGCATCGGCACTACGGTTTCCTTCCTAAATTTTCCATATTCTAATCTATACGGACAAAAATGTCAATCTTTTTTTCTGCCTCCTAGTTCCAGTTTGTGATTGTACAGGAAAAGCATTTTAATTCATGCTTTTCTTTTTTAATGCAGGCTGTTTCCCGGGGGCGTCGATCTGCTTCTCAGCTGCCTTGCTCCTTTCCCTTTCATGCAGCTTTTTCTTATGGTACTCAAGGGTCTTATTCGCCCGCTCCTGTCCTTCCAGCTCGGAGAGACTTACCTGAATGACTACGTTCCTTTCCTTTGTTCCGATCTTCTCAGGGATGATCTTTTCCTCGATCTTCTTTTCCGCCCTGGGGAATAAGTCGAATTCCGAGAGAAGATCCGCCATGGCAAGCCTGTCCTGTCCCTGCTTTGTGGAGTGCTTGTCGATACCGCCGTCCTTTTGTACCCGCTTTGCTTCGGTATAATCTTTGGCAGCCTTTTGCATCTTCTCCTGGAGATCCCTCAGCGCATTGATCTCGGCGTCCTCTATCTGATTTCCGTCAGGTCTAGCGTTCTTGCCGTCAATGGTCTTTCCAGCCATCAGGTTGTCATAGGCCTTTGTATAATTACTGAAAGCCTTCTCCATATTATCGTATGCCTTTGAATTAAAGATGGAAATGGTATGGCTCTTCATTGAGCTCCAGGCGGTCTTCAGGTTTTCCACCTCTTTTCCTTCATCCTTAAGGTCATTAAATCTGGCGGCCTTGGTCTGCTCCATTAATTTCTTCTTATTATCCTCATAGTCTACTATCTGCTCGCTCATTTCCGCTTCCGAGACATATCTGAATTCGGGGTTTTTCTGTATAAAATCTTTTGTTGTGCTCCTGGCATCAGATTCACGGTCCAATGCACCCGCTTGGTTGAATCCATTGTTTGCTTCTTTGGCCTGGTTATAAAGAGTATTATACGCATCATCCATGACCGCCTTAATATCCTTATCTTTAAGCGCTACATTAACTATTCCTTCCCTGACATTCAAAAGCTCTTTTTTCTGTTCGTCACTCAAAACCACATAGCCGTCCTTATCAAACTTCACATTCATATCGTGAAGTTCTTTATCGGAGACATTTCTGAATGTATCGAAATCCAGATCCGGGAAATTCTTCATAAAATCTTCAAATGCCTGTAATGCTTCATGCTCCTCACCTCCATTGGGAAGATCTTCATATCTGCTGTTGATCTCTGTATGTAAAACACGCAGATTCACTATATCCTGTGCCGTACATTTTGAGGAGAGAATCCTGCAGAAGATCCTGTCTATCTGGTGTTTATACCTTCCCCCGCCAGTGACTATATCCGAATTGACATATAATGGACCGGTCAGTTCTTTTATCCTGTCCTTTTCTTTGGAAGTAAGCTTCGTAGAGTCAGACTTTGCCTCGGGTCTTTCCCCTGCCAGACTATCTACAGCTTTATCGAGATCCGTCCAGCGCTTTTCCTTATCGGAAAGCTTATTAAACCAGGCGTTGGTGTCCTCCATGTTGAGGCTCTTTTTTTCCTCATAGCTGAGTGATGAGAAGTATTCCCCGGCTCTTTCCGGGTCTAATGCCTTCTTTCCCTCATAATCGGCCTCGTTAAAACGTTTCTCATACTCGTCCTTATACTTCTCACTCTTCTTATCCTGCAGTGAAAGGTTGTTAAAGAACCTGTCAGCAACATCTTTTCCCGCTTTTTTAACGGTTTCCATGTCAGGCTTTTCATTTATGAGATCGTCGGCAAGCCTGTCTTTCGCTCCATTTAAGCTGCTGTTTACTTTCTCATCAAATGAGAGCTTATTCCAGTAGCGATTCGCGAATTCAACGGTATGTTCAGTGATGCCCTTTTCCCCGGGAAGTTTTGTCGGAGAATATATATTGAAATCCGGATTGCTGAGGTAAAGCTCCTCCCATTCCTTCTGGGCGCGCTCGGGATCAAGATCCATCAGATCCTTACCAAAGCCATGATTTTCTTTGGTTTCTTTCCAGAGTTTTTCCGCCCTGTCGCTGTCAGCTTCCTGTTTTTCCTTAAATGAAAGTGCTTTCCATTCATTTTCAGCCTTTTTCTCATCCAGCTGATAACGCATATCCCAGGAAGCGTTTTTCCACTCTAAAGCTGCTCTGTCAGGAAAGCGCTCTGTTTTTTCTGCATAAGAAAAGCTGTTATAGTATTCGTCAGCGATCTCCTTACCTGCATTCTTTTCGATATCTTCAATTGCTGTTTTTTTCTCTTTAAGGTCAGAAAAATACCTGTCCTTCTCCGCAGCATACTTTGAGGCTGGATCAAGGGCATCCCATTCTCTCTGCTCACGTTCCCTGTCGGTCTCAAGCTTCTGCTCTTTAGTATAGGTATTCCACTCCTCATCAGATCTTTCCTTTGAGAGAGCGGTCTTCTCCTTCCAGTTAAGGGTACTCCAATAGGCTTCGGCGGCCTCGGGAACCTCTGATATCTTTTTCCAGTTGTATCGCTCTTCCTTAAAGGTAGAAAGTGCACGATCCTTATCCAGCTCATACATCTCTTTTACAGAACGCTGGAGCCATTCACTCTGTTCCCTTTTGGAGTTTATCTTCTTTCTCTCTTCAATGGTGGCATTTTTCCACCTTTCCTCCCTCTCCCTTTCCTCTTCCTGTCTTCTTTTCTCGGCTGCAGCACGTCTTTCCTTTTCATTAGCCACATATTCGGCAGTTTTTTCTCCGGCTCTTATGAGGTCAAATTTATAGGATGCGTAATTTTTTTCACACTCCCTCTTTAATGTGCGGGATAATCCGGCAAAGTCCTTAGCTTCTTCATAAGCATTATATATAGGGTTAAAGTCTGTATGCTTAAACAGCCCCCATTCCTGATAATCCAGTCCGGTACTTTTTTCCTCCATTCTATCCATATGGAGATATAGTGTAGCACGATCCATCTGTGTCTTTATTTCATCTTCTGAAAGCATATCAATATTTTTCATTCTTGAAACAGGATCATCAAGGGTTTCATGACGTATTCTGTTGAATTCTTCAAGACTCGTGAGATTTTTGAATCTGTTACGATACTTTACCATATCGCTTTTTCCCTCTGTCTGAAGAAAGGCATGAAAATCAGAAAGAGCCTTACCTATGGGATGCTCCTTCATCACTTTTTCCTTCAGGGGATTTTCATATCTGACTAGCTTATCCAGATCCTTCATAAGGTCATTTATCGTATCTGCATCCACATAGTCATCCTCAAAGCTTCCGTTCACTGCATTTCTGTTACGGGCAGCTATCTCATTAAGTTTTCTCACCTTTTCGAACACAGGCAGGATCTGATCCTTTACTTCAACAGGAAGAGTTGCTATTTCATAATCGACATTCTCGTTTTGAAGAGCTGCTTTATTAAGCTTGACGCTATGATCATATATTAAGGTATAATTCACCATCCTTTCGATGCCGTTTTCACTGAATGAGATATTTCTGTTGTTCTCAAGGTTAGAGTTTTTGCTATTATCAAAACCATCAACAAATCTCCGGTGCTGATCATATGTCAGACCGCCAAGAAGTGCTACGCTTACGCTTTGAGCCACATCCACTATCCATTTGTCATCTCCAAGGCTTTTATAGCTCTTATCGAATTTTTTATAGATCCTGTCTACCAGTACTCTTAATCTGTCGTCAGACGCTTGCATCTGTTTTGTAGCTTCTGATTCTCTTAAAGAATCTATGTAAGGCTCTATCAGCTTTAACTGTTCATCAAGTTCCTTATCTATGCTTTCAAGTATGCTTTTACTTTCTTCATCAAGCTTTATATCATCTTTTCTTCCTATTGCCGCTATCTGTTCCTTGATGGCATAGGTGATCTTGAATGTATTATCTACTTTCTGCTCGCCCAGTGTTCTGATATTTGTTATTGGCATGTCCTGTTCCTCCTTAAAATCAAAGGCGCTTTATTGTTCTCTAATATTATATACAGACGTCCCTCGAAAATGAGCCTTGAAGAAGAACTCTCCCAGTCCCCCTTACTGATCAAAGGGTCCGCATTTTCTAAGCCCTGTCAAGTACTTTCTGGGCTTTTTTTAAACTTAAAAAAGATCGATCTCCTGTCACGGAAATCGATCTTGGATACTGGTCATACTGAGGACTGATTCCTTAACTTAACGCCATTGGGACGGTTCTAATGTCATTTAGATAAGAGGACTCCCCTGACTCTGATTCTTACAATTTAATTATTTATTATAAACAGAGGTGAAAAGCCTTTGTTTTTTTGCA
>Ga0310691_10003667_pt1 | contig 18125 bp, 22 predicted proteins | sample 176DNAGHGlowgp2_FD_203887 | JGI IMG/M metagenome (GOLD analysis project Ga0310691, IMG submission 203887) | Sheep rumen microbial communities from Palmerston North, Manawatu-Wanganui, New Zealand - 1766 DNA GHGlow gp2 (v2) (version 2) | ecosystem: Host-associated > Mammals > Digestive system >...
CAAGCTTTTGTCTGACATGGAGGCATTAGGTGAGACTACCTACATTACACCGACAGGAATAAAGATTGTGAGGAAACTCGAATCTGTCCGGCGGGCGTTTGACATGAAAGCCTTTACCTCTTCGAACCCAGACTTTAATCTGACTCCTTACATGAAGGAGAGCAGAGTCGCGAGCAGCCTATCTATCGCTGCTTAGAGAACCAGCAATGAGAGCTGGGAGAAATACAAATTACATCAAAAGTAAAAAGTATTCTCCCAGCTCTTTTCATCCACAATTAAAATTGTTATCTATGGATCAAATAAAATTGAAAGACCTCTACCAGGCTTGTAAGGAGCAGATGGAGGCTGGGAATGGGGAGAAATCCCTAATCCTGTCAGATGACAACGAGGGGAACGGCTATCATGGCATGTTCTTTACCCTCACAGTAATAACCCCCGAAAACGTTGATGGTTTTTCTGGATTAATAGGTGATAATGCAGAGCCTAACATCCATAACATCATCGTTGTAGGATAAAAACAAATGACTATGGCAACAAACATTAATGTGGAGCTTTTCAAAAGATATGCTCCGAAGAAGAAGTTGGAGGTTATCGAAAAACTGTCTAACGACGAACTATTGGCTGTAAGCGAGTCAACGGTCAAAAAGATTATTCAAGAAGTTGGCCGAAGACGCTATAAGAGCCGCGATAAGGAACTACGTATCGACTATGACAGACGGGTAGGGAACAACTGGGATAGCACTGTTGAGAGTGTCGATTTGGTAAAGGGAAAGCTCTATATTGGGTTCTATATTCAGTACTCCAACACTGACACGAACACCTCAGATGACTACGAGGACTTCTTTAAGCGGGGCAATTACCGTGGAGAGATTCGCCGCCTAGACCGCTTTGGTAATGGCAGGACTTACTTCTTCTGCTACGACGAGAGCGACAAGGCAAGGGTGATGAAGAGCATACTCTTGGAGTTTCTTTAATCAAAGTACCTAGACAAACTCAAAGCCGAAGCAGCATGAGACAAGTGAAGATTGGCGACCAGGTAGAGTATTCCACTTGGTCGATCCCTGGCAGAAAGGCTACCGTTAAGGTAATCGAGATTTGCAAGCATGGAGAGAAGGATGGCCGTAGTGTGGAAAGCTGCGACCTTGATAGTAGCCCAGACATCATCCTCACTATGAGTGATGGCCATTGGTGCTACTCCGATCAGGTGGAACGAGTTATTAAATCAGAATGATTATGGCAAAAAGAAAAGAAACACCAGCCCAGAAGAAACGCCGATTACAAATGGAATTCCTCTATGGCAAAGAAAACGCTAAGAAGCCGATGTATCAGACGGTTTTCGCTACACATCACGAAATCGTTGCACATTGTGAATACTGTGGTAAGGGGCTAACTCGTAGTGATGTCAATGACTACGGTTCCCTGTGTGAGAGCTGTTATATGAAAGAATATTATGGGCATTGAATATGGGCTACAGACTACATGTTGCCAAGAAGTATAAAGTAGAGTATGCTCTTGGTGATGCTTTCAATTACAAGGTCGAAGAGGTACATTCTCTGATAACGGCCTGCGGAGCATCCTATTCTGGTGAATCCTGGGATTCCGACTTCGAGGTAACGAAGGAGGACTGGGAGATTATGATTGACAAACTAAAGCACATCTATGAGCTCCCCGAAGATGAACGCGAGGAAATACAGGATGCTGTCAATGATCTTGGTTGTACGGCGGACGAGGTTCTGCATATGCTAGAGTATTATCTAGAGAACGCAGATACCGAAGACGGTTACTTACACTTAGCATTTTTCTAATATGGAGAAGATTGAACAGCATGACATTGAGCTTGGCCAGTATATCTTGTCAATGCTCACTAAGCGGATGGACATCGTTTCGTCTTGGGGCCTGGATCCTGAGACGCTACGACCATTGAAGTGTGGCATCGAATTCCATGTGCAAGGATTCAAGCACAATGGAAAGGTGCAAGTAAGACTGAATGAAGGTGAAGATTTGTTTGAGGTTTCACTTATTTCCGATTTAGGCGAAACCGTGAATACCATACAATCCGTACACCTTGACGAACTGATTTCTACGATAGATGACGCTGTGGAGAAAGTTGATGATTATGAGAAGCGGGTGGCTACTGAATATCCGTATCTCACACAATCCGACAATCCTGAGAAAGTGCGCCCTATAGAAATCATTATCCTCTGACGTGAGGGAATAGGAGATTTTTGAAGATATACAAAAATGTAGATTCTGACAAAATCTCCTTTCCTTTATCTATGTTTTCAATAACAAGACGTCCGTCTAACAAACGAAAACCGTGTTAAAAAATGTATAAAACCGACGCGCTCTATGTGGCTTACCTCAGAGTGAGTACACAGCGACAAGGTTATTCAGGATTAGGTCTTGAAGCACAGAGGGAAATAATACAAAATTATCTCGGTGAGACAAAGCCGATTTTTGAATATGTGGAAGTAGAGAGTGGACGCAAAACTGACAAAGGGCGACCCAAGCTACGGGAAGCGTTATCTCAATGCCGAACATACGGAGCAAAGCTTATTGTGGCGAAGCTAGATCGTTTGGCCCGTAATGTGAGCTTCCTGTCTGCTCTCTTAGAATCTGATGTGGAGATAGTCTTTTGCGATTTTCCCCAGGCAAACAAGATGGTTTTGCATATACTGGCCTCGATCAGTCAATATGAGGCAGAACTTATCTCTACTCGTACCAAACAGGCATTGGCGGCGAAGAAAGCTAGAGGCTGTAAGCTGGGCAATCCAGAACACCTCCTTGAAAAGCATGAGGTCGCTATTGCCAAGAGTAATGAAACCAACAGAAAAAAAGCTGCCGACAACCCAAACAACAAACGGGCTGTGGCAATGCTGAAGGTTCTGGCGGCACAAGGTATGACACTCTCCGAAATGACAGACACACTCAATAACGAGGGGTTTGTAACCTCGCAGGGGCATGAGTTTCGGGTTTCGCAGGTGTATGTACTGCTGAAACGGTATAATATCGAATACTGAAATGGCAAGGAAAGCACTATTTCCTGTCTTTGAGACAGACGCTTGGCATAGTACGGCATCAAGGGACTGCAAGGGGATTTTTACCTCCAAGGCCGCTGCCGTCAATGCCATTGTTAAAAATCACGCTATCGATGACCATGAGTTCTTTGAGAATATTCATGAAATGATTCCCCTCACGAAGAGACAACTGGAGGCCGAAATCAAACGTCGGCTTCGGAAAGACTTCGAGGATGCCTATCAGACTCAGGGCTACAGCGTGAACTATGTAATCGAAGTATGGAACCAAAACGAATGGGATTAAAGAATGAAGAAATTATTGAACCGCTACTATAACTGGGTTTGGCGTTTCGCCGAAGGCCAGTGATGGTACTAAAAACAAAGAAGATTATGGAAACGAACATCAACAAACAAAACGGTGCAACTATCGTGACGTTGCATCCATCAAAGGTGGCACAGGCTCTAATCTATGACAATGAGCAACGAGCTGCTATCGTAAATCTTATCGAGGCAGGCTACAAACCGGATCACACATCGGTAGGTGTGGGAAAGACTGGCCGTAAATTGTGGAACGTGGAGAAATATCAAGGGCGCTTCGGAAAAGGCTACAAGATGATAACAAAGTCGCCATACTCCACAAACTTTCGACATTTAACGTATTTCCTTCCAATTGCTTAAGCTATGCCGAATTGTAGCAGATGAACACCTATGAGTTTAAGGTTCTGGTAGGTGGTTCTTGGATTACGACCTATTCACAGTCGAACAATCCGAGCTATGCCTACCAGAAAGCCCGACGATTATATCCGACGGCAGAAGAAATCAAGTTAATCAGATTATTGAAACATGAAACAGTTATTAGGCAAAATCATGGGGGAACTCGTTAAGATACTAACTTGTTACGATCCATTCCCCTTCGTAACAAAAAAACAAAAGAATGGAAAGAAAAGATCCGACGGAGGTGCTGAGACAAGAAGTTCTGGCCTCCAAGATGCTTGACAGTTATTATCACCAGCTCATAAAAGAGAAGGGTGGACTATCTGCGGAAGACATACAAGAACTCATGGCTGACTATGTTTTGAAACATAGCACAGCCGAAGAACTTGTGGACGAACTGGAACTGGAGAATATTCGTGTATGCTCAGAATGTAGCAAACCCATGACAGAAGGCTACTGCATAGAGGACGGGGCTGAATATTACTGCTCCGAAGAGTGTCTGCACAAGAACTTGACGGATGAAGAGTATGAAAACCTCTATGACGAGGGACGTGGGGATTCGTATTATACTTCGTGGGTTGACTGAAAGAGAGAGGCGTATCAGCAATGGTACGCTTTTCTTTTTTTTTCAAACGGGCACTATATTAAAAGGTGTTCTCTTCCTTTTCATGCCGTTATGGACGTAACAATCTGAATACCATTTTGATTCATTTTTTCTTCGGAACTGACATCATAGTACAGGTTCTTATCGTCAAATGCCACATAGGTTTCGGATGCGAATGTAATAAGGCCCACATTATCTCCGAACTGTACATCATAAAGAACATCATTAAGCGACTTGGGTATCTTGTAATATGATCCCTCGCCATGCTTAATATAGATGTGCTCATTAGTTATCGCTGCCAGGAGCATACTGAAATCGTAGTCTTCAGCGGCATACTGGTTAACTCTTATCGTTTCGCTACTATCGAGGAGTGACTTGAAGAAATTCTCGTGAGCACTGCGCATCATGCGGCTAACACTGAACCATTCCTTCCTTTCGCCCTCTGCCACAAACGTCAAGACATTGTTGTCCATTCCGAACTTCTGATAGGAAAACAGTGCTGTCGGCATTGGCTGCCCAGACAGCATTGCCCTAATAGCCTTGGGGTGAACTATGACTGCCACTGTGTCATCGGACTGCTGGTAGAATGATATGAAGAACTTCGTGTATCTGAGCTCGCGGTGGTCATCCTTCAGTTCATACCGATACATACTATAGCCGTTACTGACTTCCTCAAAATACCAAAACGACGTGAACGAGTCGTTTTCAGTCCAGATACCACTTATTTCAGGCATCACCCGCTTGTTATGTAGTTCGCGGTTGGTAAAACTCAACCTGTTCTGGGTAGATATGGCACTGTATGCAGATAGGATATGATTAGTGACGTAGATTAGATGCAAACGTGACTTTTTCTTGGGGTTACGTCTCACCTCTTCTTCCATCATTGCTATTGCTGGCAGTTCCTGGAGAGGAAGGTCTTTACAGAGGTCTCTCAGTAAGGCAAAAGTCTGTCGATAGTCAGCATCGATATTGATTACATCACCATTTTTGGCAGACAACCGGGGAAGGCTGCCTGTCAGCATCAGGAGCAAGATAGCAATATGTTTATCTTCCAGCCTCTTCCCGATGAAGTCCAAATCATCTGATAACTGGCCGCTCCCAAAGAAATAATCAACGACCTGAGGCAACAGCCCTTCGCCGCGAAGTCTGATGCTGTACCGTTCGATAAAGTTATCAACATCTTCGTAAGAATCCACGATTGTCTGGAGATCCAGGCCCGTCATTTCATGGCAGATATAACCAAGTTGATGAAATATCGCTTCTTTCATAAAAAGCGAGTTTCCACCCTTCCTTGCGAGTGAGTTACGGTTGGAAACAGAGAATCCGACAAGCTTTTCCAACTCGTCAGCAGTATTACAGAACAGACGTGTCCTGTCTATGAGTTTGAGCCATCCCTCAACCTGCATTCTTTTGTGTTCCTTGTCCATGTCCGTTGTTTTTTTGCAAAAATAACATTTTATCCAGAATAATCCAAAGGGTAAGAAATAAAAGTACCTAAAGCTTCCATATTTTATTAAAAATACTGCACCATTCAGGAATATCTCCGTACATATTCAATCCTAAATACCAGACACCACGTTTTTGGTTGTTTTCAATCATTGAGAGCGTGTCTGCAGATGGTTGGGGGATTCTAAAATCACTAATTAATAATACGTCTGCATTCGTGTAGTTTCGAGAAGAATTTAACAGATTATTCACCTCAGACAATAGTTCTGTAACATCAGTACCTCCACACAATTCCGGCAAGGACAGCCCTTTCTGACATCGCCCGTAACTATTTGCTCGCTGTTTCCTCCGTTCTTCTGTAAGGTCAACAATGACAATATTAACAGAAAAAGAGATCAAAAGACATTTCTTTTTCATTTTTTCTGCAAGAAAAGCTAAATGCGAAATGAGGTCGTGAATATCATCCATATACCAACTCATGGAATCTGAAGTGTCAACACATATAATCATAGATCCTTTTGAGATTGCAGAATTGCTTCCTATTTGTTGTGGTGAGTGTCCCATTTTTGATTGATGGTTGAAAACCTGCAGGTTACCTGTGAGATACTTTTTTAGGAATATTGCTTCCAACTGGGAATCAGAAAACAATGCCATTTCCGCTGGCATAATGGAATGTAACTGTTTCCCAATAGTTATGCCTACAATATCACTTCCAGAGGAATGGTTTACAATGATTTCTCCATCTTTGGACAAATTCAACTTTCGTTTTCCAAATTCATTGGTGCTTCTTCCCATAAAACTCAATATCTCATCAATGACAGGGTCTTTATGGGCGGATTTATACAGCAACACGGCTTGCCTTGCTTCTTTCGCCGTCCATCCGCCATTATATATTTTAATAGCATCACCTATTTCCTCCTCACTCATCTTGTAGTATTCTGAAATACTTCTAAGGACTTCTACATCGTTTTGATATTTCATGTCAATTGGTCTTGACTTTAACTCTATTTGCTCTTTGATCCTCTTTTCTGCCCTATTACGCAATGACTTCTGTACGTCATTTGTCAGTCTCTCCCAATTAGCATCGTCACCAAGGTTTTTGTATTCTTCCATCTCAAACCCGTCATCTCCAAGTTCTTGTTCAAGACGAGTCAGGAGTGCATTACCGTTTGTTTCTCTCTTTTGTAGTGACCAATCTGTCATTTTTTCTGCCTGTTCCCACTGGCTCAAATGAGCAGACCTTTCGAATTTCTCAAATTTCAAAATCTCAAAAATGAATTGTCCCATGACGTTTCGGTAAGCCTCTCGACAAAAATTGCTTGACAAGATTTGTAGCCGTAGCAATGGATTGCTGGCATGTCCACGAATATAATTGAGCAAGGGATCCTCGTATTGTTTAAAGGGCTCGTCACTATCCAAGTCTATGTCAGCAGGGGGAACCTCTCCTGTTTCACAGAAAATATCAATGAAGCGCATATAGTAATCAAATTCAAGGAGTGAGTAGCCAAAAGGCTTCGCATTATTCATATTCATCCAATTTTTGCATTTCCATTCTAAGTTTCGAAATTTCCTTATTAAGAATCTTAATATAGTTGTCTGCCTCGCTTATATCCTCTGGCGACAGGAAAGCGGACGAATCAAATTGCTTCCGTAACAAACTGATACCATCACAAATATCTTCTATTTTACAGTAGAAATCATCATATTGTTTAATCGGAACTTCCGGGAGTTTTTGCTTTTCACCCTCCATGAGTTTTTCAATTTCAAATTGCACACCATTTATATATATGTGGTTCTTGTCACGTTCTAAGTATACATTTCTCCAGCCTTCAGGAAGAGAGTCGTCACCTATAGCAGCCTCCTCCATTGACCCTGTCGGGTTTAAAGAGTGTAGGATGGTTCTTTTATTGTTTGTTGGGTCTGGATGACTTAACCCTTGCGCCTGATTTATTCCACCTCCTTGTCTTTGGAACGGGAGCTGTTGATAATCTGATACTTGTATATAGGTGTTCCCTGTGTCATGGTCGCAAACATGATAATACATCAGATCGAATATTTTCTTATCCCTATCTATATTGTCGCGTGCAACTTCGTTAGCGGCTTTTCTGACAAGTTGACGGTGTATTACTTCTTTCATGGATGCTTTTATTTCGCCAATGGCTTTCAAAATGCCGCTAAAGATGGACCTGACAACCACTTTCCTAATTGGAGCAATCTCGTCCAGTTCTCCCCAAAGCAAATGCTTCAGAAGCATAAGGTCAACTGGTACGACTTCCTTCCTGTCCTGCATAAACGCAGCAGTCCTTAACAGACGAACTATTTTTTTCCAGCGTCTGTCACTTATATATATGTTTCTGTGTTCAACGTTTTCCTCCGTTGGGTCAGAAATAGCTACATTCTTAATTGTTTGACGGATTTCATATAGAACATCAAGTATGCTTTCAGGAATGCGGACATCACGTATTGCTTTTTGATATTGAGAATATTCCTCCGCTGTAATCCCATTTATGCAACGGACTTCCTGAGTTTCATCATCCAAAAGCATTTCCTTGAACAATTTTTTGTCCTTAATGGGATTGCATATTATTCTAATCGCGAACCTGTCCCAAAGTGCTTCAAGTCCTTCATTCTCAGCAGGAAGTTCATTGCTCGCAGCAATAAGTAGCTTCATAGGAATTTTTATTTTGTGATTGCCATTGATAAATGTTTTTTCATTGATGGCAGTTAATAGCGTATTTTGGATAGCAGGACCCGCTTTCCATATTTCATCAAGGAATACTATGTCTGCCGATGGAAGATACCCCTCTATCACTCGTTCATACACATCATCTGTCTTTAGACGGCTGATACTGACTGGACCGAAAACCTCATCAGGGGTGGAGAACCTTGACATGAGATATTCAAAGCACGAAGCACCTACAAAGGCTTCATTCAACCTGCGAGCCACCATTGATTTTGCAATACCAGGAGGGCCTAATAAGACTATGTTTTCTCCGGTTATTGCAGCAAGTAGGCCTAGTCTAATCTCTAACTCTTTTTCATATAGATTATAAGAAAGATCTTGGATGAGTTTGTCAAATCTCTGCTTCATATTCTGTAATGTGGTTTTTTTGTGCTTGCAAAAGTACATCTGTTTCATTATTCTCGGCTATGTGATTAATATTTATAAAGGTGAGACAGCTCACTTTTACTTTGGTTTCGTACAATTCTACGAAATACATCACATAATCACAGATGATGCCAACAATCGTCTCATAAAAAAGTGTGGTTCACAAGATTTTTGCCAATTTTGCATCAAAAACAAGCACAATATTGTTATGGAATCAAAATCTATCTTAAAGGCTTATCTGTCATTTAATCCTGAATATGGCAGAATGTTGTACAAAAGTGACCAACGCGAGAACTTGCACAACCCGCTATACTTGTTATATAATGGATACGTTGATAATACTCCCCTCATGCAGATCCTCGCTTAGGACATTCTGTTTTGTGGTTATATATTTCAGGAAATCTCCAGGAATAACTATCTTGGGTTTGATGGCTTAGATTATGACAAGTTGAATCATATATTGCTCTATGAATATGGTCTGAGTGTAGATACAAGACCGTATTTCGATAGTCATCGTTTGTTCAGATTGATGCAATATGTGGAGAACCACATCTCGGCAGAATGTCAAGAGACTGTGCTTGCGAGAGAGCAGAAAGAGAAGCAATTTCGCCAAGAGTTGTTGCAAATATTCACAGACTGCTGCAACGGTCGTCCCCCAAGGCTCGAAAGTAATCCTGCCTTTGCAGGCATTGACTTCAGTAAATTCTCTGCCGTTCTTTACCATCAGTACCACATTCATCTGTCTCATTTTGAGCGTTGCCAACTGAATACCGTTAAGTCCATCTTGAACCACGTAATCCGAAGATTGAGGGATGGCGGAAGAATATAACTAAATATTCGATGTTCTCACTAAATTTGCATTATATATAAAACCTAAAATATAAATATGATATTCGAGAAAGCTAAAACTGCCATCAAGGATGAATTAACAAAAAGCATAGTAGAGGTTACTACTTGCTCCGACCCAGCTCCAATGCCTGTGCCTGGGTCGGGCGCTGCAAAAGTGTTGAAAGCATTGAGTGAGGATATAAAAGATATGGTAAAAAAATCAAAGTCCACAAAAAAATAGGATGATTATTGCGGCATATTTATCTCACTTTTGCATCTAAACAAGCACAATATGTTAAAATGCAGTCCGTGATATGAGAAAAGTAGTTGTACGTTTGGTTCTTTCCCTGGAATTCACTATATTTGCCAATGCAAATTTTGGTGACGGGGGATTATGTTCCCTACGATCCATATTGCACGACAGGCTGACAAGCTTTGACCTGGCTAAATCTGGAAAATTTACATCAGGTGTCAAAACGAGTTTAGTCAAGCTAGTCTTGTACCTTCTACGGAGGGCACGGACTGCTTACTATATTTGTGACACCGGGTATTCCAGAACCTTGCTAGGCAGATGTAGAGAAGTTGGACGAGTCCTCCTTCTGTTTTGCCGGAGAATTATTAATTATAAAACAATAACTATTATGCCGCTATTTAGAATTACAGTAAAATCGAGAGTAAACACCAATGGCATCCGATTGGAGCCAGGAATGAGTGTTGACGTAGTTTCACAGTCTTTTAGCGATCCCGTTCACACGAATGGCGGTCAGAGTGTAGCAGATGCTTTCATGCGTATCTACGGAGTGGATATTAAGAAAGCTGGTGCTTTGAATGGAGTGTATTTGAAAGTAGATAAGATAGGGTGATATGGAATACGACATTAACCGTTTGATATCCATTGCAAAGGATACCAATATGCTGAAAGAAGAAGCCCAGCTGGCCATGATTCAGCAGCGTCTTTCAGATACCAACTGCGAACTGATATTACCACTTGTAGGTGAATTTAGTGCTGGCAAAACCACATTGATCAATTCGCTGACAGACTCGAAAAAACTTGAAACAGCGACGAGACCAACAACAAAAACCATCTACGAAATACATTTCGGTTGCGATAGTTGTTATGCTGAGGTGTTTGATGATAATGGGATAAAGCGAGAGGTTAATGACCTTTCGTTGCTTAAGAACGATGAATTGTCAGACTCTGCAGTCGTCAACATTTTTGACACTTCAACACAAGTCCCATCAGGAATTATCCTTGTCGATACTCCAGGTCTTTCATCATCTGATCCGCGGCACAAGCAAACTTTGGTAGACTTCCTTCCTCAAGCAGATGGTATCCTTCTCGTTGTTGATGTTAATGCACAGCTAACCCGTTCGCTGACCGAGTTTGTGGACTCTATGAAATTGGCACATCGCCCAGTGTTCCTAGTCATCACCCAGTGTGCCACGAAACCAGCCTCCGAGATAGAACGCGTCCGAAAGTACATTACTGAAAATTGTAATCTTTCGCTTAGCATGGTAGCGTGCGTTTCGGCAAAGGAGGGCGATTTGTCCCAGCTTTGTGACTTGCTAGCTGCTGTGCAGCAAGAAAAGGGACGCATCTTGACAGAAGTGAACATGCATCGCATCAAAGAAATTGTCAGGCACATGATTTCTGGGATGGATGAATTGCTTAAAGCATCATCATCTGATGAGAAGTTGGAAGAAGCCATTAGGACAAAGGAACGAGAGCTGCGCCAGATAGACCTTAATATAGAGAAGATCGTATCAGATGCGCAAGACGATATTGAAGACGAACAACGTTCGACCACCAGAATGTTCCAGGACAGCGTATCGGCTCGTTTGGATTCAATTGTGGCAGGCAAAAGCGAGAATTTCAATGTTGAAGCTGTTACTGCTATCAACTCTACAGCAAGTATCTGCTTGTCTGAATTCAAGAATAAGGTTACTACAGTAGTCCAAAGAAAAGCAGCAGAATTAGAACGCAGTGATGAAAATTCAAACTTTCAGTCGTTCGGAGGCATTGACATGTCATCGCTTAGTGTTTCAGGTCTTTCCTTTAACCTTGATCTTGATTCTATTGGCCATCAATATGATGGAATGATTTCAACAGGAGTTAAAGTGGCAGCTGCAGCTGCGGCAGTAGTCGCTGTTGTGGCCACCGCTGGCACTGCTGCAGGAGCTGCGGGTGCAGCGGGAACGGCAGCTGAAGCTAGTGGGGCTGTAGCAACAGCAGCGGAAACAGCAGCGACAGCAACTGAAGTAGGCGGCATGATTGAAGCTGTTGACATAGCCACTGATATAGGTAGTATTGTGTCAAATAATAAGCATATAAGCCGTGTACAACAAATGATGAGCTATGCTGGTAAAGCCAGTGAGGAATACGGAACCATTGAAAGGCTGAATGAAACAGCAGGGCAGCAGATGGGACAGAAAAAAGGGATGGTGGAAAGTATGGTAGGCTTTGTCACTGACAAGACTTGGGGGAAACCTCAAAGACGCAGAGCAATCAGTATATACGTTGATCAGACACTCATGCCTCAGTTCCGTTTGGCCATGGATGCAAACCGACAAATGGTCTTGAACTCTCTAAGTGACTCTTTACGCATAATGGCTCAATTATCTATTGAAGAAAAAAGAGTAAACCTTGAACAACTTCGTAGTCAACATAGAGAGCATAAAGATGCCTTTGAGAAGCGACTCAACCAGATAAGCGAGTACAAGAACGAATTGTTAAACCTATAAAAACATAATGAATATGATAGAATTTATTGCAGGAGCAGCAATTGGCGCAGGCGTCATCGTTGCAAAAGACGTAATAGCTGGAGATAAAGGAAAAAACAGTAGCAATCAGCAACAACTTAACAATCTTTATGCAGAGAACGAGAAACTACGTAATCGCAATCGCGAAGCAGAAAGGAAAATAGAAGATTTGATGGCCGAAAATCAGCGACTGAAGAAACGATTCAAGGAAAAAGACGAGACTTCGGATGACTTAGAAGATGATTTAGCCGATGCTCGACAGAAAATCAAAAAGTTGCTGGAACAAAATGATGAACTAACACGAAAGGTACAAGAATACAAGGCCGCGTGTGACGGTTATGAGGCAGAATTAAACAAATTAAAGGCATAACGCAATATGGATATAACATACATTATTGTTGCCTTAATAGCTGCCGCGATTGCTGCTGCTATTACTTATTTCCTCCTAAAAGGAAAGAAAGAACCTCATGTAACAAAACAAGAAACTCCAGTTGGCAATCAGCAGGAAAATCTTATTGCAGTTCTGACTCAACAAAAAGAAAAGGCCGAAAAATTATTGGCTGAGGCAAATGAGAAAAACAAAGAACTCAGCCATCAACTTAAAGCTACTGCAGAAAGTGGGCAAGTCAGTCCCGAAATGTTATCACAATTGGCTGAAACAGAAAAGTTGAAAAAGAAAATCAAGCAACTTGAAGGTGAGATAGAAGATTATGAGGATGACCTGGACGATGCTAAGAAAAAGCTAAAGAATAAAGTCACAGACTGTGAGCAGCTTCAAGAAGAAAATCGAAAAGCAGAAAAGAATCTGAAAGATGTTACAACTCAACTTGAAGGAACCCGCACCCAGCTGGAAAAAAAGACTCAAGAGTTGTCCTTGAAGATGGAATCTCTATCATTTGTGCAGACCATACTCTCTGCACCTGAGACTAGCGATAGTCAGACAAGTAGTCTTTACTCGAAAGTAAACTCGCTGGTTAGTTTTATAGATGGCGATTTGCAGGATACGCTTAAGGCTTTCAGCCCGAAGAAACTCGGTGAGGCGAAAAAACTATTCGCTGAGGAATTGAAACGATGGGAGGCTGTACAGAAGAAAAGTTGGATTGCTAATAAAACATCTATCGCCTTCGTTGGAGAATTCTCAGCAGGAAAAACATCCATCGTCAACCGAATATTGTCACAAGACGATCCTTCTGTTCCTCGACTACCTGTTAGCACTAAAGCGACAACGGCCATTCCGACCTACATTTCTGGTGGCGTAAAGACCTGCTATAGATTCTTTACTCAAGACAACAAGTTGAAAGAGATTCCCGCCAGCGATTTTAACAGAGTTACCAAAGAAGTTCTTGACCAGGTGGGGGGAGTATCCAACCTCATTAGGTATTTTGTAATGAGCTACAAGAATCCCAATCTCGACAAGCTTAGTATCCTTGACACGCCGGGCTTCAATTCTAACGATAACGAGGACAGTGAGCGAACACTTGAGGTAATTAATGAGTGTGATGCGCTTTTCTGGGTGTTCGATGTGAATGCTGGTACGGTAAACAAATCGTCGATAAACCTTATAAAAGCGAATTTGCACAAACCGCTTTACGTAATCATCAATAAGATTGATACTAAGGCAGACTCTGAGGTTACAAAAGTAGAAAAACTCATTAAAGATACCTTTGAGCGTGAGGGAGTTTCTGTCGAGGGATATTTACGTTTCTCTTCCAAAGCTCCACTCGACAGCATCATGAACCCAGTTAAGTCCATCAAGACGAATGCTCGTGACGGTGCCTATCTGGAAGCAATCAAGGACTTCATGATAGAGGTAAAGAAAAATGCAGATGCAAAGGTGAAGGAGTGCAATGAGATATACCGACAGTGCAATTCTGACTTTGAAGATGCCATAGAACAATTTGACAATACTTGCAACACCTTGCAAGAGAATTGCCTTTATGCAGCAAACATCCTCGAAAATTCATGGACTGAACAAGGAATCTCTGCATTATGGGGTAATAAAGATAAATATGAACTATCCAAAGGGGATGGAGGTGAACTCAAAGAAACACTTGTAGACGTTATTGCGGATAATAATGTAGGTGTTGTTCGTAATAATTGCGAGCAAATAAGTGAATTGAGCAAGAAACTGCAAGAAGCCTACTCTGATCTGGCAGAAAGCAGAGAACAACTACAACGACTTCAGAGAGCAGATGAACGTCTGCGTCAGAATATCAACAATTTAAAGAAATGACTATTTATGGCAAATTATTTTTTTGAGAAGCTAAATCTTCAGGAAAAGAAGCAGAAAATGACTTCCATTATTGATCATGCTGCCAAAATTGGGTGGATAGACAATGAAGAGAGACAATCTTATCTGACTAAAATAGAAAACGATGTTCTCACTATAGGCGTTATCGGACAAATGAAGGCAGGCAAATCAACCTTCCTCAATAGTTTTGTTTTCGAGGACGACATCCTGCCAGCAGCTACAACTCCTATGACGGCTGCACTGTCGGTGATTACCTATGGGCCTGAAAAAAAGATTGAGGCCGAGTTCTATACGGAGCAGGAGTGGCAGGAGCAACAGATGACTGCCCGTATGAATGCTGATGAAGTGTCAGATGAGATGCAGAAGTCAAAAATTAAGGCTGCACAGGAACTGATGGAGAAATCAACGAAACTGGGTAGTAACATTAACAGTCTTTTAGGGAAACAGCAGACCGATAGTTTTGAAAATCTTATAGAATATGTTGGGGCAGATGGACGTTATGTCTCCATCACAAAGTCTGTTACTGTTTACTTCCCAATGAACCATCTTAAGGGGGTACGAATTGTGGACACCCCGGGGTTTAACGACCCCATCGTGTCGCGAGAAGAGCGTACTAAAGATTTTTTAAAACAAGCAGATGTTGTATTACTGATGCTCTATGCTGGACGCCCATTCGATGCAACAGATCGCGGAATATTGTTCAAAAATGTAGCGGAATGTGGCACAGGAAAGGTGTTAATTGGCATCAATAAGTATGATATTCCATACGAAAATGGTGAAACAGAGGACGAGATCCGCAAGTATGTTAAGGATGAAATATTCAAGGCAAGCCAAACCATGGGCGACCAGCAACTCAATGCCATATTACAAGACACAGAACCCATACCCCTTTCAGCAGAAATGGCCTTGCTGGCTGAGCTTCCTATGGCTAAAATAAATAATAACGATATTTTCTCGTTTGCTTGGAAAAGAGCCTGTGATAATTTTGAGATTTCATCACAGAAACAAATGCGCGAGAAAAGCCATCTTGATGATTTGATTTCTGCTATCATCAAAGTTATTGAAAGAGAAAAGGAAACTATCCTATTCAAAAAACCGCTTAATGCTATCCTTGCTAAAGGAAACAATTTGAAGTCAAAAGTAGAGGAGAATATTATTCATAGACAGAGCGAGATAGAAATGCTACAGGCACCCGATGATGAACTTGATGAAATGGAAAGCCGACTGCAACGAGTTACCCGCAGGCTTAATAAGAAGATTGATACTTTGGGCGATGACCTCGACATGACTTTTCAAGAGATTGTACGCAAAGGTTCAGAAGAACTAGAAGATGCAGTAGATAGTTGTTGTAGCCAGATGCACACTATCGTTGATTCATGGGGGAGGTTCAGTAGCTCAGAGAAACTTGCTGAAGACCTTGACCGTGCAGAGAAGTTTTTAAAGACAAGAACATTAAAGAGAATTTGTGACAATATTACCACCACTGCTAAGCAAAAAGTTAAACGCACACTTGATGAGTTTTTTATGGACACAGAGGATGTCCTCTCTAAGCTACAGATGAACGATGACTTCGATCCACGTGACTTTGTAAAAGGCATATCATCAAAATTCAATTTTCAAACTGATAAATCTCTGTTCTCTTTTACCGATGATGATGAAACAGACGAAGACTATGGCGTATTCGACATTATATGGGACGTATATGACGGTTTAACGTTGGGTCTTGCTGGAAAAATAGCAAACTTCATTGATCACAATGACTTAGCAAATAATGTACATAAAGAGATAACGAAAAGGCAGTCAGACTTTGATGGTCGTAGTCTCCTGCCGGGTATTGTTGACACTAAGGACAAGATTATCAGTGAAGTGAAAGAGGCTTTCATTGATGAACTACTAACCCCACTTCAACAACAACTTGATGAAGTACGGCAGTCAAGCATCGATAAAGCAAAAAAAATAGTGGATGCCCAAGCTAGTTTAAAAGAGCTGAAGACGAGAAAAGATGAGTTAATAGGCCAAATCGAAACAATTAATAGAATGGTTTAATCATCTGTATTATTGATGAAATGTCATGCAGTCAACGACCCTTGAATTTCCACATAACGTCCGAACTACCTACACGGCCATCAAGCGATTGTTCGATAAGAGCACAAAGTTCGGAAGTGTGAAGTGTAACGATGACCTCTTCATCGTCGAAGCTCGTCGAGGCCTGTGGATTTCGCCCTTCAGCGAGAATGTAAAGATGAAGGTGGTAGCCACAAGCAGCCAGACGTGTAAGGTGGTGGTCGAGTCGTCATCACGCTCTATCCTGAACCTCCTGAACTTCGGGGCTAACAAGGGTAATGTGTCCGACCTCTCTGACTATATCAACAACGAAGTTAACAAACTGACGCAGCCGGGTGAAATTCCTATGAGGGAAGAGCCGATAAAGTTTAGGTAAGAAAAAAAAGAGACCACACCACCCCAAAAAGGTGATGCGGTCTCTTCTATTCGCCAATCCCTCGTCCTCACGACGAAGAACTAGATAACCATGCTTTTGATTAATCGTGCTGATACCGCGTCTCGCGACGGGGGTAGCAGCTATGTTATAGGTGAAAGTTGATAATTACGATTCACATATTAGGGTTTTGGAGCATCCGAGGCCTCTTTTCCCTCATTTCCGGGTGGCTCAGGTTTGAATCTGAGCTTCTTGTAGCGAATCGTAGCGTAGAAGTATCTTTCTTTGCTTTCGAAGGAAACAGACCTTGGCGCATCAATTCCGAGGGCCTTGCATGAGTTCCTGTATGCATCTTCGGGGTTTTTCTTTCCTAACCACACCACCATTGGCATAGCATTAAGGAATGGTGTACCTCCCCATGAGCACGGTAGCTTGAAATCCAGGCATCCGTGTCCTGTGAAGAGCTGACAGTCATCTAGTCTGACGCTGTCCCGTCTTTCGTATGAGAGGTCTTTGCTGATTTCGTCATTGTAGACACGATAAAGCCAGTAGAATAGATAATCCGAGAAGGACTCAATCTTTACCTTGACCATCCCAGGCTTCCCTAAGTACGTGTCAAGGTCATTCTGAACACTCTCTTCTACTTCCTTCAGCGTCTTCGCATCTGTATCATAGATCTTAGTAAATAACAGAATCTTGGCCATTTTCCTTTTTCTTTTTGATTGTTGATTGATACTTCCTTGATCTGACTGACAGCTTCACCCCCGTATTGGTAAGAAGCCATTCTTGTAGCGACTTGTACGAGTCGGTTCTGGCCCTATCTCTGGGCAGCAGTTCCAAGGCCTCATGCAGAGTCAATACTATTCCATGTTTGTTCTCGAATGCAGACGGGTATTGGGCTTTGAGGGTTTCCACGTCCGCCTTGAACTTCACAGGAATCTTTGGTTCACTACTTTCTG